>Ga0207030_1016_pt1 | contig 56854 bp, 48 predicted proteins | sample Alteio_BWMinCont_40_FD_153260 | JGI IMG/M metagenome (GOLD analysis project Ga0207030, IMG submission 153260) | Enriched cells from forest soil in Barre Woods Harvard Forest LTER site, Petersham, Massachusetts, United States -... | ecosystem: Environmental > Terrestrial > Soil > Temperate forest >... | reverse complement strand
TCTCAGTCTTGCAGAGCGTTATCAATACAAGTAACACACAACGCAGACCAAACAGCATGTGGGGTTAGTGTTGAGAAGCAAGGTGGGTTTACTGAGAATGTAGTTCCAGTGTTATTTTGATAAATACACTCACGGCTTAGGCAGGGAGAGCAAGGAAAAGTCGTTGATAAATGCACTTGTGTTCGCCCTAATGCACCCGTTAATTCAGGATTGGTTGGCCCATAAAGTGAAATCGTTGGCACATCTAGCGCTGCAGCTAAATGACCTAAACCAGTATCGACAGTAATGACAGCCTTAGCGCTGAGTAAGGTTTTAGCCATCCCTAACAAATCTAGCCGAGGTAATAACACTGCGCGTGAACAATGGGCCGCTATCCGCTCTGCGCGCTTCATTTCAGATTCTGAACCCCACGCTAACTTCACTATCAGCCCAGCCTGATTGGCTTTTTTTGCTAACTCTGTCCAGTACTCTTCTGGCCAATGCTTGGTTTGCCAAGTCGTTCCATGTAAAAAAACAAGATAATCTTCATCTTTTTTTTCAGTCAGTAGCTTATTTTTATCAATTCCATAATTCGGTATACCAGCAGGTACTTGATAGCCTAACGCTTGACTAAACAAATAACGCAACCGCGTAACAGCATGTTGATTGCGAGCGACTGAAAAGCTTCTATGATACAAAAACGAAGCCAATCGCTCACGAACCGAGTCAGAAGCAAATCCACAACACATACCTTTAGCTAATCGAGAAAACAATGCACTTTTAATTAAACCTTGAGCATCAATAATCAAATCATATTTTTTTGAATTTAAACTTTGTCGAAATGAACGCCATTCTGCCCTGGTTGTTGCGCTCAATAACTGTTTGCGCCAACGACGCCACGCCACTTTAATCACATTATCAACTGCAGGGTGCCAATGAGGAATTTCAGCAAATTTTTCTTCTACGACCCAATCAAACTTCACGTTAGGAATTGCACTCGCTGCATCTGTAATCGCAGGTAGTGTATGGATGATATCACCCATAGACGATGTCTTAACGATGAGCACATGCATTAGGCTAACTCGCTTAAAGCGTTGAGTACTTTTATAGGTTGTAATTCACGCATACAGCGATGATGTTTTAAGGGGCATTCACGCTGAAAACAAGGTTGGCAATCCAGATTTAGCTTCAAAACTTTAGCGTCTTTATTCAATGGGGGCGTAAATGTATCACTTGTAGGTCCATAAATAGCAACCAACGGTTTGTGAACAGCGGCTGCAATGTGCATTAAACCTGAATCATTAGCGACGACTGCGGTGGCCAGTGATAGCAAATCGATTGTTTCAACTAAACTTGTTCGACCTGTTAAGTTAATACATTGTTGATTGGTTTGTTGCATAATTAATTCAGCGACAGGCACATCTTTCGGCGAACCTAACAACCAAACATCCCAGCCTTCTGACAATTTTGTATTTGCTACTTCAGCATAATAATCTTCTGACCATCGTTTTGCCGGACCAAATTCAGCGCCTGGACATAATGCTAATACAGGTCGTGATGAGCGCTGCAGACGATGGTGCGCTAATGCGAGATCTTGTGTTTCTGTAGAGGAATATAATTCAGGCAGTGGATATTCGCCAGGTAACACATCATCCTTTGCGAATCCCAACGCTAAAAAACGCTCGATCATCAATGGATATCGTTGTTTATCTAAATGTCTTAAATCATTTAACAACAACCATCGCGATTCACCTACCCAACCAGTCCGTAAAGGAATTTTAGCCCACCAAGGAATCAGTGCAGACTTAAAAGTATTCGGCAAGATGATGGCTTTTTCATAACACTCGGTACGTAATTTTTTTCCTAAACGATACCGACCTCTTAACTCTAACTGCCCATGACCAAAAGGCATGATAATTCCTTTTGATATCTCAGGCATTCGCTCTAGTAAAGGTAAACTCCAGGAAGGTGCTAATACATCAATTAGAATTTGCGGATGAAGCCTTTTTAACTGCTTAAATAAGCTTTGCGCCATGACCATGTCCCCCACCCAGGCGGGACCTATAATTAAAATTTTATTCATGTTCTAGCAAAATAAATTCAGCGTCACAATAAGGACACACTACTCGTCCCGCCTCTTCAATCGGTAAATACACGCGCGGATGTGCATCCCAAACCCGCATAAATTTGGTAGGGCAAGACAAAGGCAGATCAGCGACTGTCACTTCATAGCGGTGCTTAGTACACGCTTCATTTTCAGATATCTTATTCATATTAACTCTTTTCTCTATTGTCTTTACCTACCATTAACTGCTTAATTCCCTCAGCGAACTGAGTATTGTACTGAAAATTGAGATGGGTTGCTGCCCTATCGATACGGCCAAATGACTCGCGAATTTCACCTAACTGTGAGGCCGCGTAATGATATTGAGCCGGCGCATTTCCAACTTCTTCAATACACCGAATTAAATGATTAATTGTTTGTGATTGGCCAGTCGCAATATTTAATACGCCCGTAAATGAACTTTGCAACGCTAAAAAATTTGCTCTCGCCACATCCTCTACAGCAATAAAGTCACGCGACTGATTGCCATCTCCAAAAACGACTATGGGTTCTTTTGCGCGATAAGACTTAATAAACTTAGAAATCACCCCTGAATAGGGAGAGTGAGGATCTTGTCTGACTCCATACACATTAAAATAACGCAACGCAAGTGCGCGAATATTGTAAAGTCTCGTATAAAGGCTCGCATAAGCCTCATTATTAACTTTCTCTAATGCATAGGGAGACAATGCGATTTGCGACAGCTCAACGACCTCATCATTACAAGGTAAATTCACTTGATTACCATAAACCGCCGCGCTAGAAGCATAGACAATTCGAATAGGTTTAGCTGAAGCTTGAATGGCTTGCAGAACATGAACAAACCCTTGTGTATTCACTCTCAACGAATTAATCGGATCTTTAATCGATTGCGGAACAGACGACAAAGCTGCCAAATGAAGCACAGCATCACATCGAGCAACCTGCTTCGCTAAGGCAGGAAAATCTAATACATCGCCTTGAATGAACTCCATAGAAGGATGTAATAAATCTAAATTAGTCACTTTTCCAGTTGAAAGGTTATCAAAAACAATGACTCGCAGATTGTTCCTAATCAACAAATCAGCTGTATGAGAACCAATAAAACCTGCACCACCTGTTATCAAAATTGTTTTCATGATCTTTCAGGATTGCCTAGCTAATTCTAGTGAATCTATTTCGCTAGATTGACTTAATGGAACCCAGGTTCGATAGAAGCTTATTCCTACATAGAGAATCAAATAACTCATAGAAATAGAAACCAATGCTTTATTTGACTCAGGATACACCCACAACAAACCTGCTGTAGCAACTCCCCACAATACAGTTGCAAGTAACATTCCAAGCCGTAACAACTTGTTATGGGTTAAATAATCTAAACGTGAAGGGTAAACATATTTAATAGGAACAAAGCTTAAAAAAGCCAACGTCAACAAAATCACCATATTTACCCATATATTCATTTGCCAAAAAAACAAATAAAAAACAACAATATTCCAATAACTTGGAAATCCTTTAAAAAAATGATCCTGCGTTTTAGCATCTACTTGGGTAAATTGATAAGCCGATGAAAAAGTAATAGCCATAACACAAACCCATCGCCAATGATCCGGTAACAAGGGAGTCACCAACAGAAAGAAAGCAGGAACCAAGGTATAGTTGAAAAAATCCACAATATTATCCAAGAGCTCGCCATTGATCTGAGGGACTGCCTCTTTAATTCTTACTATACGAGCAAACAATCCATCAACAGCATCAATGATTATTGCCATAACCATTAACCAAAAAGCTGACAAATATTCCTGTTGATAAATAGCATACAAAGCAAGCAATCCAACAAAAGCGCCACTTGCCGTAAATGCATGAATCAACCAACCTAAACATCGTCTCTGCCAGCTCACATCTTTTAGTTCGTGTTTCAAATCTTTAACCCTCTAATCTTTTTGCCTTTAGCAAAAGCAGCTTTTAGGATAATACTTTTCCACTATCCTGACAAAATAGAGCGCAATAATACTCTAAAACAAATTCATATTATGTATGCCAGCTTATCTTGAAACGCAAGCGTACCAAGAAACAGCCTCATAGTAAAATGTATGCAGCATAATAAAGCAACACTATATGTTAACCACCACCAAAAATGTCCAAAAGTTGTTCATTGCGCGCATGCTGCTATGCCACACACCCAGAAGCCTCGTAAAAGATAAAAGTATAAGCTACTTGTGTTTCTGGTTATTTTGCAATAAATTCAATGACACCAATGGGTTGGATAATCAACTATCAGGAGCACCAAATGACAATGCTAAAGATGACAGATCTCAATCTAAAAGATAAACGTGTTTTAATTCGAGAAGATTTGAATGTTCCCCTAAAACATAATGTCATCATGAGCGATATTCGTATCAAGGCTGCGATACCGACCATCAAAGCAGCTTTAAAAGCCGGCGCTAAAGTGATGATCATGTCACATTTAGGCCGTCCTACTGAGGGAACCTTTGAAGAACAATTTTCATTAGCACCCATTGCTACTCGCCTGTCCGAATTACTAAATAGAGAAGTCCCTCTTATTCAAAATTGGTTAAAACATTTTAATATGGGAAATCACGATGTCGTCTTGTTAGAAAATGTCCGTTTTAATAACGGTGAAATAGATAATGAAATTGGGCTTTCTAAAAAAATGGCCGCCATGTGTGATGTATTTGTAATGGATGCTTTTGCAACATCGCACCGTGCTGAAGCCTCAACTTGCGGTATTATTCAGTATGCACGCATTGCATGCGCTGGGCCGCTTTTGATTTCTGAACTACAGGCATTAACCAGCCTAATGGAAAAACCCAAAAAACCAGTTGTTGCCATTGTAGGCGGCTCAAAAGTATCCACCAAACTTAGTTTATTAGAATCATTAACTAAAAAGGTTGATTATTTAGTGATTGGTGGTGGGATAGCCAACACATTTATTGCTGCGGAAGGTTATACCGTAGGCAAATCCTTATATGAACCTGATCTTATTGATGAAGCAGAGCGCTTAACCACCACCGCAAAAAGTCGTGGCGCAGAAATTGTCGTGCCTACCGATGTCGTCATTGCGGAAAAATTATCAGATCACTCTGAAAGCTCCGTCCGTCTCATTTCACAAGTCGATGACAATGAAAAAATTTACGACCTAGGTCCTGATACTATCCAAAAAATTTGCGGTATTATCAAAAAAGCCAAAACCATTCTCTGGAATGGCCCGGTAGGAGCCTTTGAGATAAAACAATTTTCAGAAGGAACAGAAGCGATTGCTAGAGCTATCGCAGATAGCTCAGGCTTTTCAATTGCAGGGGGCGGAGACACACTTGCTGCAATAGAAGCTTACAAGATAGCTGATAAAATTGATTATATTTCTACAGGTGGCGGTGCATTTTTATCTTTTTTAGAAGGTAAACCGCTTCCTGCCATTACCGCTTTAGAAGAACATGCTGCAAAAGGTGAAAAAGTTTTATGAGCAAGCAACCATTACCACTTCGACGAACTAAAATTGTCATCACTCTTGGTCCATCATTAGATACGCCTGACGTTCTCAAGCGTGCTATTTCGGCTGGCGCAGACGTATTTCGCGCCAACTTTTCGCATGGCAGCCTCGAAATGCACGAGAAGCGCATTGCGATGGTAAGAGAACTGGCAGAAGAATGTGATAAAACCGTGGCAATTTTAGTCGATTTGCAAGGTCCTAAAATTCGAATCTCACGTTTCAAAAATCAAAAAGTTGTCTTGACAGAGGACCAGTCGTTTATCCTAGACACGGACTTAGGAAATGATGAAGGAACAGAAGAATCAGTTAGCTTAGATTACAAAAGCTTGCCAAGAGATGTCCGAGCCGGTGATACCTTATTACTCGATGATGGACGTATTGTCATGATTGTCCAAAAAATTGAGATTAATCGTATACATTGCCGCGTACTCGTCGGCGGCGAACTCTCTAACAACAAAGGGATTAATCGGTTAGGCGGCGGATTATCTGCTGCTGCATTAACTGAAAAAGACCGCATCGATATCAAAGATGCCGTTCGTTTAAAAGCAGACTACATTGCAATTTCATTCCCACGCAATGCTGATGATGTGAAAGAAGCAAGAATTTTATTAAAAGCTGCCGGTGGCCATGCCGGAATTATTGCTAAAATCGAACGTGCAGAAGCAGTCACAAATATCGAAGAAATCATCCGGACGGCCGATGCCGTAATGGTTGCACGTGGTGATCTAGGCGTTGAGTTAGGCGATGCAGAATTACCTAGCGTACAAAAGCGCATTATTCATTTAGCGAAGAGACTACACAAACCCGTGATTACAGCAACACAAATGCTAGAGTCAATGACCTATAACACAATCCCAACACGTGCAGAAGTATCCGATGTCGCAAATGCAGTGTTAGATGGCACCGATGCTGTTATGTTATCTGGTGAAACAGCCGTTGGAAAATATCCCGATAAAGCAGTCGCTGCCATGAATAGAATTTGTTTAAGTGCTGAAAAAAGCCAACAGAATAAAACGTTGCGTCGTCTAACTGAACCACAATTTAAATATGTCGATGAAGCGATAGCAATGGCAACGATGTATACCGCAAATCACTTGGATATTACTGCCATTATTGCATTAACTGAATCTGGAACCACACCATTATGGATGTCTTGTGTCAAATCCAGCATACCTATCTATGGATTAAGTCGTCACACCGAAACACAAAGACGTATGGCATTGTATCGTGGAGTTTATCCCATTCCATTTGATGCTACACATATCGATAGACGCATATTAAACCAAACAGCTGTCACGGAATTACAAAATCGTAACATCTTAAAAGAAGGTGACCTCGTCATTATTACTAAAGGTGATTTGATTGGCGTTCATGGTCGTACCAATTCATTAAAAATTTTCACCGTTGGAGCGAACATACCTATTGAACAACCCACTGGATAACAGGGAGAAACATAATGAAAACAAAAGTACTTATTGTTTTTTACAGCATGTATGGACACATTCATCAAATGGCTCAAGCCGTTTTGGAAGGCGCTAAAAGCGTTAACGATGTTGATGTCGAAATCTATCGTGTCGCTGAACTGATCCCAGATGATATTTTAGAAAAAAGCGGTGCAAAACCCATTCAACAAACATTTGCTCACATCCCTGTCGTCAAACCTGAATTTCTCTCAAATGCTGATGCCATCATTTTTGGCACACCAACTCGTTTTGGAAACATGTGTTCACAAATGCGAAATTTCATGGATCAACTAGGTGGCTTGTGGGTTAAAAATACATTGGTAGGGAAAATCGGCAGCGTCTTCGCGAGCACCGGCACACAACATGGCGGTCAAGAAACTACGATTACGAGCTTTCATACAACGCTATTTCATCTTGGCATGCTTGTAGCTGGAGTCCCTTACTCTGAGGCTAGGCTAACAAATATGGATGAAATAACTGGCGGCACTCCTTATGGCGCAACAACATTGGCAGGTGCAAAAGGCGATCGTCAACCCAGCAACAACGAATTAAACATTGCACGCTTTCAAGGCAAGCATGTCGCTGAGTTAGCTGTTGCACTCAAAAAAGGTCGGCAATCTTAAGGAGTCACTATGGCGAAAGCTACATTTGCTGCAGGTTGTTTTTGGGGTGTTGAAGCGTTATTCCGCCAAGTTGATGGGGTGAAATCAACACGCGTTGGTTATACCGGTGGATGGGAAGAAAATCCAACTTACGAAAAAGTTTGCACAGGCAACACAGGGCATGCTGAATCAGTCGAAATTGAGTTTGATCCTGAAAAAATATCTTATGAAAAACTATTACAATTATTCTGGGAAAATCACACGCCTACTACGCTAAATAAACAAGGACCCGATGAAGGTACACAATATCGCTCAGCTATTTTTTATCACACAGCTGACCAGCAAGCGCTTGCTTTAGACTACAAAGAAGCACTGGCCAACACCAAAAAATATTCCACACCCATCGTGACACAAATTGTTCCTGCAGCAGCATTTTTCCCTGCAGAAGAGTATCATCAACGATACCTCGAAAAACAAGGGCTTAATCATTGTCATCTTCAACAAGAAAAAGACAACTGACGACTAATATGTATTAAATATATGTTAATAAATAATCCTCGTCAATTCAAAGCGTTACATTTTCCTGATAACAGCGCAAAATTAAATATGTCTCTATTATCAATCAGATAATCACACAAGACTACGCTCTCCCACTTTTTAATATAAATACTGGGCTATAATGAAGTTGTACGCACTTATTTCTAATAAAAAAGGAGGGGAAGTATGGCGTTCGAACCTGAAACATTTTTATTTTTCTCCACGCATTCAGCGCCTAGTTCGCTGAGTCCAGTGGGTATCGTTTTTTTAGATTTAACAGTGCCCCATGTTGAAAGTAACCCATTAAAGATAGAACAAAATAACAATGGTATTGTTTACGCCCCTAGCGATATTGCCAGCAAGCTTCAATCAAAATGTATTGATCTTGAAACTAATATAACAAAAATAATTGAACGAGATGCCCTGCCTCAACCTGAGGACATGGAAAAAACAAAAAATAATTTGTTATCTATTTTTAAATTTGCTGCCGAAGAACTATGCCTAGCAAATTACTATAATAAAACAGATTCAGAAAGCGAAGCATCAATATCAACGACATTAGAAAAATGCAAAAATGCTTACGATAAACTACTTAAAAAATATGGTAAAGCCCAATTAGATAATCAGAATTGCGCGATAGCTAAAAATGGAGCGCAGCTCTGCCATTACCAACTAACCGATGCTAACCAAAAAACAACGACAAGATACACATTAGTCATGTTAAAAGATGGAGAAATTCAAGATACCCTGTTCGCAAATGAAAAAGAACCATTAAAAGACTGGAGAAAAAACAACAGCACAACTGAAAAAGTTCATCTGGATTTATAATTTTAATGCCACACTGTGAGGATGACGACATGACTATGCAATCCCCTAAAATTTTCAGATCTAAAAAACAAGTTAGAGTTGCTTGTCAAAAACATTTCTCAAAAGTTGCAAAATCGTCAGATCTGCCTTCCAAGAAAATCACATTTTTACTGCTCTTTATTGTACCCTGCATAATCATGGCTCTGTTGAGCTCATAAGATTATCCTAGGATTATGAGAGTACTGTTTGTATTACTCAGATCGCAACGCTTCGATTGGGTCTAGCTGCGATGCTTGGTATGCGGGATAAAATCCAAAAAATACTCCAATTGCCACTGACACACTAAAACCAATGATGGGCGGCCACCAAAATAAAAGAAATTCCCAGTGCCACAACCATGCGATGACAAAAGCAATCATAATACCTATCAAAACGCCTAACGTTCCGCCTACTAGCGAAAGCAAAACAGCTTCTGTCAAAAATAAATAGCGAATATCAGCACGTGTTGCTCCGACTGCCAAACGAATCCCAATTTCACGGCGTCGCTCGACGACTGAGACCAACATGATATTCATCACACCAATGCCACCTACCAGTAACGAAATACCGCCAATTAATCCTAAAAAAATAGTCAATATCTGACTTTGTTTTGCCATACTTGAAATGAGCTCTTTTGCACTTCTAAAAAACAAGCGCTTTCCAGGAATTTCTTGATTAATATACTGCGTAATATGTGAATTTAATTCTTCAATGTTTGCGCGTGGAGCAAGTCTCAAAATGACATTATTGATGGTTGAATATTGACTTAGCGTCGTTGAAGTTAGTATAGGTATCAACACAGATGAGTCAATATTTGCATAAACAAAACTATTTTCTGGCCATGGTTTTACTACGCCGACAATCGTAAAAAAATTTTGCCCTATCTGTAATTGCTTGCCCAAAGGATCTCTAAAATTAATTTTTTTCAAATCATCATACAGATTGCTTCCTATCACACAAAACAAAGAATGCTGATCGAATGAAGAAATCAAACGTCCACTCGCAATTTCTAAGTGAATGACCTGTGAAAAAGTATTTGTGATCCCTAACACAGAACCATTAACCGAACGACCTTCATATTGCATGGGATTATATAACTGCGTGTAAGGAGCAACATCTAAAATATTTTTATCGACAGCACGTATAGCATTCGCCTGTGACAACGACAAATTAATTTGCTGATGAGAGCCAGGCTCATCGTTAGGCACATCATTTATTGCAACTGCTAGCAAGTCAGTGCCTAACGTTTTAAATTGTTTTAACGCTTCGTTTGTTGCTAGCTCCCCACCAGAAACCATCGCAACAACTGATGCTGTACCCACCAAAATACCTAACAAAGCAAGTGTAGAACGTAATTTCGAAGACGATAAATTTAAAAACGCCTCTTTAAGATGTGCTAATAACTTCATACAATATGGCCATCACAAATCGTTACAATACGCTGACAATTTTGACTAACAGACTTGTCATGCGTAATAATAACAATAGTACATTTTTCTTGTTGATTTAGATGATGAAACAAATCCATCACATCACGACCGGTGGCAGAATCAAGAGAACCCGTAGGCTCATCAGCAAAAATTACGTCTGGCTCTCCAACTAGCGCACGAGCAATAGCAACACGTTGTTGTTGTCCGCCCGACAACTGGTTAGGCTTGTGTTTTGCAAAATTAACCATCCCTACTTTTTCTAACATGAGCAGTGCTTTTTCTTTTGCAAGCTCAGTTGATGTTTGTCGATATAACAAGGGCAACATTGTATTTTGCAAAGCATTTAAACGCGGCAATAAAAAAAATGACTGAAAAACAAATCCAATTTTTTGGTTTCGGATACCAGCAAGATCTTGCTCGGGCACACAGGATACATCTTGACCTGCAAAAAAATATTTTCCTGTGGTACAGTGATCTAGAAATCCCATGATATTCATCAACGTGGACTTCCCTGATCCTGATGCGCCAACAATTGCAACCATCTCACCAATATTTAACTCGAAGCTCACTCCTTTGAGCGCATGAAAATCACTCAACCCGCTACGATAAACCTTGGTGATATTTTCTAAGCTAATTAGGGACGACAATTTTATCTCCCACCTTTAGATTCGATAATATCACTATAGAATCTGCTGTCGTTTTTCCTGTTTTCACTTCAATATCACGAACTTTTTTTCCTTGAGAGTCTTGTAATTGCACATAAGCAATTCCATTTTTTTCGGTCACACCTGCTAGCGGCACCATAATCTGCGATGCTTCCTGAATATTAATTTCAACTTTTGCACTCATACCTATATGAATAACAGCCAATTGTTGCGAAGTTAGATTGGAGACCTGAACTTCTGCTGAAAAATTTGGGATTCCATTTTGATTAACCTGCGCTTGATGATCCACACTGGAAACAAAACCTTTCAAAGTAAAATCTGGAAAAGCTGCACCAGTCACTTTCACAGCCTGACCTACTTTCAATTGATTGATATCAAATTCATTTACGCTGATGCGAACGCTAAATCCATGCGCATCACCAATTAAAGCCAATACATCTCCCTGCTTTACTGCTTCTCCCTTTTCGAATTTTTTATCGCTGCTATTATCCGACTTTACTGAAAGCAATGCCACGCCATCTGCTGGTGAAAAAAGTTGAAGCTTTTCTGAATTAGATTGCATATGAAGAGCATTTGTAATTTTGTCGATATCGGAAATTTTTAAGCTATATAGATTATATTCTTTTATGTTGAGCTGTTTTAACAACCGTGACAACACATCTTTTGCCTGCAACAAACTTAGCTGAGCATTATAAAAATTCGTTTGTCGCATTTTAAAATCATCATCTGAAATGAGTTGATTTTTATGTAAAAACACACCCTCACTCAGCTGACTTTTATTCGTATTAAATTCATTTTTTGATTTGATATATTGCATTAACGCTGCTTTATAATCTGTCTGAAATTTTTCTGAATTAATTGAAAAAAGTAATTGTCCCTTCTTTACAAAATCACCATAGTGAAAATACGTATCCTCAATTACACCCTCAGAAGGAGATGTAATAACCATAGACTTTAAAGGTTGAATAATTCCCGCATAATATAAAGGCGTCGATACCGTATCAGAAGTCACAGTGACAATATTCATTTGCGTAGATTTTTTTTCATGATGCGAGCATGCAAGCAACACACCTATAAAAAAGAATACTATTAATAATTTTTTAAGCATATGAGTACCTAATCGTATCGCACTTTAATATCCCACGTTTTTAAGGTGGTGCCTTGCAATAAATCTAAATTGACCAGCGCTGTTAAATAATTTAATTGCGATGCAACCAAACTCTGTTCGGTAGCAATCAACTGTCCGCGCACTGATTGTAATTCTATGCTATCAATTAACCCATACAGGTATTTTTTATAACTTAATTGATATGTTTTTTGCTGTAGTTGCGAAGCGCTTTCAGCGAATACCAGCGCTCTCTCTGCACTCCCTACGCTATTCCACCCATTGATCGCATTCGTCTCTTTACTCCATTTTTCTTGTTTCAATGCGATACTCGCTTCACGTAAGGCAATTTTCGCATTGACCACACCTTGCTTAGCGATCTGATCGTCTATCGGTATTTGTAAATTGAGCGCAGCACTCTGAGACGTATTGGCCCCATTGTACAAACTGCCTATCCCTGCATTCTGGCCCGCGCCTTGACCTTGTCCTGTGGATGCATTCACAGTTAAATTTAATTGCCAGCGCGTATTGTCTTCAGCAATTTGTAAATTCCTTTTTGTTGCACCCTCAAACGTAATAATTTCTGTTTGATATTGAACATCATTTGCAAGCGCCATTTCTTTTGTTTGCATAATCGTCGGTAGCTGATATTTTTTAATGAGAGCAGGCACGTCCAAATTCGTTATCGTCACATCGGTATCTGGATCCAGCCCTATTGCATTCAACAAGGCAAAGCGTGCTTGCTTTAAATTATTTTTATCATTTTCCAAAGTCGTCTGAGCATTTGCAACATCTGCTTGCACTGTGACTAATTCATTTCCGGCTTTATGACCCGCTTTGATAAATAATTTTGTTTGCTGAACAGAAAGCTGTGCACGCTGCAACGATTCCTCATCAATTCTTACCGTATGTTCTGCAGAAACAGCATTGAGATACGCGTTAATCACAGCGGTTATCGTTGTTTTTAATGTTCCTTCAACATTTAATTTACTAATTTTTTCGCTATCCATTGCATTATACAAAGCAGCCTCAACAATCGGCCTGCCAAATCCGCGCATTAACGGCTGAATAACTTGTAATGACAGCCCGGGATTAAAATGATTTGAAAAACTATTGGCAGAAGTCACTATTGTTTGTGTGCCTACTGGAGAAAGCCAAGACACGGCTGGTTGAACTTGTGTGTTTTTGCTTGTTAATGCATAAGCTCCAATAACGCTTCGACTCACTGTGCGTGTTACATTAAAAGAATAATGCGGATAAAATTGCCACTGCTGAACATGCAATGCAAATTTTTGTTGAGTCAAATTCAGTTGAGCGACTTCTACATTTGGATTCTCTCGAATAGCTAACATGATAGCTTCATGCAATGATAACGGCACAGACGCATACACAAGCTCTGCGTTTGTCATGACACACAGTGCAAATAAGCTTAATAAAATAAATCGTAACATGCGCGACTCTACTCTAAAAGAGAAGCCACATTATGTTCAGATTTGGCTCAAAAGTAAAGATTTAGTATTAAAAAAATCGGATTTTTTAGGCTTCAGCCGCATATTCGCGATAAATCCTGCTTTTTCTTGAATGTCTATCAATCGCCAACTCAATAAGATGGGTCAGTAAATCAGCATAATTCATACCTGAAGCATTCATTAGCTTAGGATACATACTGATCTGAGTGAACCCTGGAATGGTATTAAGTTCGTTGAAATAAACAGTGTGAGTATCTCTTTCTAAGAAAAGATCCACTCGTGCCATTCCCTCACACTCAAGCGCAGCAAATACTGTTGAGGCCATAGCTCGAATGTTATCTTCTATCGCATTTGAAATAGGCGCCGGAATAATTAATGCAGCCCCATTATCATCTAAATACTTAGCCGCATAAGAATAATATTCATGCTCGTTTTGCGGTCTGATTTCACCAACCACACTGACTATGGGTGCGGAACCATAATCCAAAGATTCGAGCACAGAGACTTCTAATTCAATGGCATCAATGCCTTGCTCGATCAATACCTTAGTATCGTAAAGAAAAGCATTCTCCACTGCAGGTCTCAGTTCCTTGGTGTTTTTAACTTTGTGCACACCAATGCTAGATCCCGTGTTCGCGGGCTTCACGAATAGTGGATACGTCAATGCTTTGTCAATCGCAGCGCAAATTTCCAGAGAATGCTTATCCCACTCGCCTCGCTTATAAGTCAGATAAGGTGGGACTGCTATTCCAGCATTTTTCACCAACCGTTTAGCAACGTCTTTATCCATGCCAACAGCCGAAGCCAATACACCGCAACCAACATATGGCACATCCGCCAACTCCAACAATCCTTGCACGGTTCCATCTTCACAGAGTGGCCCATGTATAGCGGGGAAAACAACATCGAACAGGCGCTCTGAATTTTTTAGATGAGAAATAAATTGCGAAGGATGGCGTAATGCAGGCTGTTTGCCAATCAGGTCAGGCGTAAATAGCATACGCTCAGAATCTTGTTGTAGTTGTAATTTTCCAGACTCATTGGATAGCTTAGAAATATCCTCACCTAAAAACCATGCACCCTGTTTATCAATTCCAATCGGAACCACTTCAAAACGTGAGCGATCTAAATTTTGGATGACATTAGTTGCAGATAGTAACGAGACCTCATGCTCACTAGAACGGCCACCGTATAATACTGCTACGCGAATTTTATTTGATTTAATCATCCAAATAGCCTCTGAAAACTTTTGAGTATTATAGATGAGGCAAGCTGAGTGTTATAGTTTTTTCTCTGTACACGACAAAAAATTGTAGGGTATCTGTCATTCCCGCGCGGGAATGACAAAACTGCTGAAACCTGTGATTACGCTGAATAAACGGCCTTCAGTAACTTCCTGTATTTTAACTAAAGTTTTTTTATTCTTCCCATAAATTTGACAAACCAGCCTCAAGTGACTAACATTATCACAAGCTTGGATCTTCTCTTTGATCATACTTTTGCCGCAATGGCTATCACGTTACTTAACACTTTTACTAACCTTAAAATGAAGAATCAAACATGAAAAGAAGATATTTATTGTTATTAATTATTGTGTTACTAGGAGCCGCTGGCTGGGGGCCTTTTACTTTTTTCGGATCAGACAGCAACAATCTACAACCTGGCACAACTACCGACTGGGTAGGCCAAGAAGCAAGATCCATCAACTCACAAGCTGGTAATATTGATCAAAGCGTTCTGAAACTTAGCCTCAATGCCTACCTGAATGCTCGTCACAGAGGACTAGACAACAAACAGCTTTTAACGATTATTGACTACTCAAAACCCTCCACCGAACGACGTTTATGGGTAGTCGACTTAAAAAGCAGTAAAGTTTTATTTAATACTTGGGTTTCTCATGGTAAAAATAGTGGTAATCTACTGGCTACCTCTTTTTCAAATGAACCAGGCAGTTTAAAATCCAGCATAGGCGTATTTTTAACCGACCAGCCTTATATGGGCGGCAAAGGTTATTCATTGCGCTTAAACGGATTAGAACGGGGAATCAATGATAATGCTTATCGACGCAGCATCGTCGTGCACGGTGCTTGGTATGTACGTCCTGATGTGATCCAAAAATACGGGCAAATTGGACGCAGCTGGGGATGTCCTGCCGTTAGCCCAGATACCGCAGAACCACTGATTAACACCATTAAAAATAATACATTGGTCGTGGTATACTACCCCGATCGAAAATGGCTAAGAACATCACCCTTTTTAGCTACTGGCTAAGGACGCTATATTATGACAACGTTTTCTCAGTACATGGCTCGCACATTGAGCGTACTTGGAATGATTAGCTTTTCTCTTTTTAACACGGCTCATGCTGCTACTTATCCACTTCCTAGTGGCAGCAACTCTATCATTGGCAAAACTCAGTATGTCACTGCATCATCCGGTGAAACGCTCAGCAGCATTGCTAAACGATTTGATGTTGGGTTAAATGAAATTGTAGACGCTAATGATGGCATCAATCCCATGCAACCATTGTTAGATGGAACAACCGTTCATATTCCAACAGCTTTCCTGCTACCACCCTCAGGTCAAAGAGGCATCGTGATTAATTTGCCAGAAATGCGAATGTATTATTACCCTTCGAATAGTAATGGCATCGTAATGACTTACCCCATTGGGATAGGCAAAATAGGCAAAACTATTCCGATTAAAAATACAGCGATTGCCAGAAAAACATTAAATCCAACGTGGACACCACCGGCCGATATTCGTGAATTCAACGAACAACAAGGAATTATTCTGCCTCACACTATGCCTGCAGGCCCAGATAATCCATTAGGTCCTTATGCGATTTATTTAAAAATTCCAACGTTCTTAATTCATAGCACCATTTTCCCTGACAGCGTTGGCAGACGTGCAAGCTTTGGCTGTATACGTATGCATGAAAGTGACATTAAGGATTTTTATCCTTTAGTGACAGCGGGCACACCGGTGACAATTGTTGACATGCCAAACAAAATAGGTTGGCAAGGCAGCCGTCTCTACTTAGAAACTCACGATGCATTAGACGAACATAAAGATGCTCCTTATGCAGGATATTCTGGTGTCGTAAAAACGATCGATGCCACAGCACAAAATCATCCTGTGTTTGTCGACTGGCAACTTGTTGCGTATATGACAGAAGCGCCAGATGGGCTGCCGCATGAAGTAGGATTTAGAATTCATTAAAAATCTCGAGAGTTTTCAGATCTTGATATTTGTTTTAAAGAAAATATTCCAGATCAGATTGTTGCTGAAATCGAAAGTGAGCTCGAAGAATCTGATTTACCTTTTAAAGTAGAACTGCTGAACTGGAATCAATGCACAACTGACTTTCAACAGTTAATTGCAAACGATTTAATACCACTTAACTGACAAAGATCTCCTCGTATGAGGAGATCAGTTACATATAATCCTAGATTCGGCAGGTTAGAATCTAGGATAATTAGCTGCGCTCTATGGACCACCCCCGCGTGGTTGATGCGCTATTTGTTCTTGATACTCTCTAGGATATCTTTGTTCCAACTCTCTCACCAGGGCATAAAATGCAGTCCTAGCATCGGCCAACTGTCTTTCAAGAGCATCTGTTGGTTGCCGTTGTGTTCGCGCCTCAGCAATACGGTTTTGAAGATCGGCCACACCTCTGTCAGCTTCCGCATGACGCGCACGCAATACGTCAAAAGACTCAGGAACTGCTGACGGCATTTGCCCTCGATTAAAAACTCCTGGTTTTGCATCTGACATACCTCACCTCATCATTTAATGTAATAAGATAATATATAGCACAAGAATTCTGACTTTCGACATTCCTTCAAGTAAAAACTAGTTAACTACATGATTTGTTTCATATGTTATTTTTTTAGTATCGACCCTATTTAAAAGCACAGCTCTAGGGAGCTTGACTGTAACCTTGCCTTTCCTCACGATTTTTTTCAGCGCATTAATCACTTCATCTAGCCGAGTAAATAATCTTCGGCCAGGAGCAACATCACTGAACTCGTAAGGTTTTTCGGATTACCGAACCATCTGAATTTTGTGTAATGACAATCAACAATGTCAATTGGTAAGCCTGGCTCACCAATCCTTCCTGTTTCATATCATGCATACTTCTGGAGAATGATAATTAATCTATCCTACAAAATAGATCATCCAATGTAACCACACCCCCATCAATATATTCTTCAGAATATGCTGTTCTTTTAAGGCCATTTGCGCATATCATTGCTAAAAATATCTGTTTCTTTGTTGCTGTTTTTTCTTTGAATATTTCTACTTTTTTCTTGAGATTTTTTGCATATTGCTTCTCAATAAAATATTCTTGATCTGTATATTTAATTTCGCATAATGTAATAGCATTGTCATTTCTATCAATTACCAGATCAATTTGGGCTCCCTCTGTTAACTTTGTGCGTGGAATGAAGCGCCACGCACTAACTTGACCACTAGCTTTAATATTTAGCGCGCGAACAATATGATCTATATGCTTCATACACACCGCCTCAAACGCATATCCAGACCAAGCATAGTAAGACGGCCTTTGGCTCTGATTAAGCCAGTAATCTTGAGTGAATTGCTTCTGCCTTTGTGAATTAACCCATTGCAAATAGAACAAGCAGAACTCATCAATTAATTTGTAATACTCTCCTTTAGACCGCCCCCAAGGAATGTTCTCTTCGATAAAGCCAGCTTCTTTTAAGTCTTGTAATCTCTTAGATAAACGCCCTCCTCCTGATGATAGCTGCGCGTCGACCTTCAACTCGGCCCGCCTAGCACCTTCTTTTCTTTTTGCAATTAACTTAACAAGCTCGATATAAGCATCTGCATTGTCAAATAGAGACTCAAATAATTTACTAAATTCTTCTTGTAGCGGGGCTTCTTTTGCAAAAAAAATATTTTGAATATTTTGCTGTGCAGTGAGACCTCTCTCTATGTATTTCAGATAATAAGGAACACCGCCTAATGACATATATAAAGACAATACATGTTTTTGATTTAAATTAATGTTCCTACTTTTTAAAAACTCATCAGTCTCGGCGAGACTAAACGGCAACAATTTAATTGCGTGTGTTACCCTGTTATGCAACCCGCCTTTGCTATTAATGATCTTTTTGATTAACCATGAAGCCGATGATCCGCATGCAACTAATATAACATTCGGCATTTTTGACCAATTACGATTCCAATAATAATCGATTTCTTCAAGTAACCCAGACCTTCTTGTCGCCATCCATGGTAGCTCATCAAGGAACACCACGACTTTTTCTTGGCATTTTGAAAGTTGTTTATGAAGAATACCAAACGCATCATCCCAGTTTTTTGGGGCCTCTAGTGATACGCCATCTAAGAATGTTTCTGAGATTGCTTCTACGAATTTTTTCAGCTGCTTCTTTTGACTACCATGTTGCAATCCTGTCGCATGTAATAATTTACATTTTTTACTAATAAAAAACTCACGTATTAAATATGTCTTTCCTACGCGTCTACGCCCATAAACCACCAAGAATTCGGCTTCATGCGAACTATATACTTTATTAAGAAGCTTCAGTTCTTTTTTTCTACCAATAATCATATGTTTTCCTAGATGGGCCACTTATAGGATCATTATAAGTGGCCCATCTAGGAATGGTCAATTGAAATAGATGGGCCACTTATAGAATAATTATAAGTGGCCCATCTAGATACGAGAAATCTATGTAGCTTGATTCTCTCATAATGAAACTTACTCGCGACCTTAGTCAGCCAGGAAAAAACACGTTAAGATTTTTTGATGAAAAAGAAGGTAACGAGATTTTTAACATTTTTTCTGAAGGCGGGCGTTGTTGCATAAATACTGATTTATGACGAAGAAGCCCATTTTTGCAAAAATCGCGCCTATATTCTCACTGAAACAGGCATGCCTAGCTGGGTCATTTTATTTAAGGCGTGACAACGCAATGTTAGCTCAACAGATTGTGTTTCAACCTGTCGACCAGAAGCCTGAGCCCCAAATATTTTTTTTAATCGGAACATCATCGTTTCAGCTAAACTTCGTCGATGATAATTATTTTTCTCCTTCCACTTCTTAAGTCCTTTATTTCTTACTTGTCCAATAGCCCGATTACGTGATTTCCATGACTCATCTGTAGGTTTATGTTTTGCAGCATTTATACGAGGCGGAAAACACGGCGTCGCTTTTTTCTCAATAACTGCTTCATAGCAATCATGGGTATCGTAAGCTCCATCTCCTGTCACTTGCGATAATGGTAATTTAATCTGCTTGAGCAACTCCTCAAGTTGTTCACAGTCATGCACATTTGCTTCTGTGACAGAAGCTGCAACTATTTCACCTGTTTTCTCATCTACCGCAACATGTAACTTCCTCCAGGTGCGCCTTTTTTCCTTGCCATGTTGGCGCATTTTCCATTCGCCTTCGCCATAAATTTTTATGCCTGTTGAGTCAATAACAACATGCAGAGGTTCTTTGTTCTGACCTGTCCATGCAGGAATGACAACAGATTTCTGTCGTCGGCTCAATGTCGAATAATCTGGCGTAGTAAGGGGTAAATTGAGCAAACCAATTAATGATTTTAAAAAACCCTTTGTGGCACGTAGCGAGAGGCGGAAGACAATGCGCAACGTCAAGGCACAGCATATTGCCATGTCTGAATAAATTACCGGATGTCCTCGCTCGCCTGTGGGATTCGTATTATGCCAATTGGCTATGGATTCTTCGTCAAACCACACAGTCAGACTTCCACGATTTACTAATCCTTTGTTATACTCGGACCAGTTGCGAACACGATATTGTCTTTTTTTAGCCATAAAATCCTTCCATTGATTTTTCTTCGCAAAAAAATCCTACTAGAAGTTTTATGGTTTTTCAAAGTCTTTGATTTTAATCGGGTTCGCGACTATTTATGCAACAACGCCCTGAAGGCGTACTCACATCAAAAGTTGTTATATTTACAGTGGGTTATAAATTATTTGCCCAGCTTCGGTAATATTCTAATTTTAAGCTATATACTTTAAGTAACTCATTAATAAATTGTAAGCCATAACTTAACGAGAGAGAGGTAGCAATGTTTAGAAAAACTAATAAAGATAATGAAGACTTTGATGCTATTTCAAAACACTTCAAAGGTAAAAAAGACTTATTAAAAAGATATGCCTTAGCTTTATCTGGGTTTAAAAAACCAGATGCACGTGCAAGAAAACAGGAGGAAATTCGAGAAGAGAAAATTGCAGAGAAAGAGAAACCTTTTGCTTCTTTGTATCAGCAACGAAGCAAGAGTGAGGATGCTATAAATAAAATAATATGGGAAATAAATAAACGTATCGTCGCTAAACTTTTCCCAGACATACCGGAAATAACAAAAATGAATGGAGTGGAGGTTACTCTAAGAAACGCAAGCATAATAACGGATAATGAACTAGGGAGCTACACCAAATCTAACGGGGTTCTCCCATTTACAGGCCTAGACCAAGTTCAATTGCTGCCTAATCTACTAGCCTATTTGGAAAAGAACAAGCTCTTGACACATTTGCAGTTATATGGCGAAACTAAAATGAGGAAAGACGGTACGATAGAGAATCCAGCATTAAAAAAATTATGGGATGAATATCAGATTGCATTCGATAATTATTCAAAAATAAATTTACTGCCGCTTAATCATCACAGGCAAATTATTGCAGAGTTAAATAAAAAAATATGGGAATTAAATGGCTGTATCGTAGATACTTTGCAGAAATGGAACGATGAATATGACTACAACGTATATACATACGCTGAAATAAGATTACCTGCCGTAGAAGGCCTAAAACCACAAGAATTGAATGCGGTTGAAGTGGTGCTGCAAAAGAAAGAATTGGTAGAAAAGGCAGGTAACTATACCAAAGCTATAGAGCTGCCATCCTGCTCAGATTTAAACTTTGAGCTTGAGCCTGACAAATATAGCTCTGCAAAGAAAAGCATTTGGCATGATCACTGGCTTGATGGCGGCCTTGATATTGATTATCATATTAGATTCAACTTTCTTCCTAACCTTTTCACATATTTTAAAAAACAAGAGCCAGAAATATTTCATGCATCGTTAGAAAATGATCCTGATTTACAAAACTTAATGCGTAGGTATGATGCTGAGCTCGCCATCCATCAAGAAATAAATCCTCAACTTCGCTCTTGCAGAACAGAAATTCAAGAAATTTATGCAAAACGAATAGATAAACATATGCTTATCGATGTAACCCCTTTAATTCATCGTGAATTACTGCAGCTTTTTGAAGAAGAGTTCATAGAACAGATTCAGCATATAATAAACCTATATGATCAGGCTTATCTTGTTGCTAGTGAAATAACTGATGAAATAAAAAAACGCTGTCCATACAATCACATTTTTATAGATAAAAATCCACCTGAAGTTTATTACATAGACAGCATAAACCGAGCTATAAAAATAGATGTTGATAATGATTTACTAAATAATTTAATGCAGGCAAGAAGATCAAACCCAAACGACGTTCCCTCTTCCCAATATGAGAAGGTCATCCTGAGCAACTTTAAGAAACCAACTTATATTTTCGAACATATCATTGCAGAAAAAAAAGAAATGCTACTCTCCTATATGGCTAAAAAAAATATTAGATTTTTCGCCTATCCTTTAAATAAATTTTATCAAGACACCAAGCAAGTATTATCTGACAATACAATGAATGCACTTGCAAATATCATTGCTAAAGCTTACCTTCATCCTAAACCCATTCAAGATCTTGCCCAGGAATTAACAAACTGCATCAAAAATAGTATAAAAGATAGAAAACATGAAATAAACGTAAAGATAAAGCAACGGAAGTTAGATAGAGGTTTCTTTAACCATTCCATTGAGATGATTAATGAGATGAAAAAAAAGGATACCCAACCAATTGACTCAACATTTATCGAAAAATTAGCAAAACAAGCTATTGAGCAAGCAAAACTTCGCGAAGAGTTAGGTCCTATTATTTGTCATTATGTCGATACCATGACGCACATTCAGTATGTACATAGAATGCTGCAGCCTAACAGTAACATCATGGCGAAAATAGAAGAAACATCCCTCTTTTTAAAAAATCTTAATAGTGATGACGATCTAGCTGATGTTAAAAAATTACGTACGCTTTTAAAAGAATGCAACATTGACTTGCCTGAAGAAAAAATCAGGGCGATCATTGTTCAACAAGTTGAATGTAATTTAAATCAAAATAAAGCAGAAATAGAAGAAAAACCAGATAAACCTGATGCGATTTCAGAACCGATTTCAAGAAATGGCCTCAGAGCTAACTAACCCGGATATGTCATGGCGTAATGTCGCTTTATTTTGGTAACAGAGCAGCTAGCTCTTTTAGATCAGTTATTTTGTCTTTGCATTTTTTTGCAATCACCTTAAACGAAGATGAAATGCGATCATCTTTTAGAACTTCTTTCCAAAATTCAATAGCAGCAAGATAAACATTTTTCCATATTTTTTTATCTGCTACTAATGGCAAGGGCGGCTTAAATTCAATTGGAATAATTTGATAATTTCTCGGCATAAATAACATGCATGTCATATCATACGTTGGTGCTAAATCAATGACTCGCTGTCCTTGCGTAATAAATGATAGATTAAAAGAATGCATATCATTGTTTGCGATGTATTCGCCAAACAGTTCACGGAAACGAATTTTTTCTAAAAGATCTTCAGGAATAATTTTATTTTTTGCCAATTCTATCGATGTCTCACTCCATGAACTTAAAACACCCGAAAATTCAGCGTCTAATGATCCAAGCGAAATTAATCCACGACGAGAAAATTTACCCATCCTATCAAATCTTTTTACCTCTAAAAAAACCTTGTTATCCTGCAAAATGATTTCTGCATCAGCTGCGTCTTGACCATGTTTTTTTAGCACGCGCAACGCAATGTATTCGCAAATCAATAAGTCAGCAATTCTTATCCCAATATCTGTGTTGGCGGGAGGAGAAAATTTAACTAAAACGTGTTGATTTTCAGGCAAAAGAATCGTCGTAAATTTGGGATGCTCACCGCCCGCAGAAGAACCAGGATCACCCATTGAAAGGATTTCAGTTGCATATAGTGGATATTGTTTTTTTCGATTTTTCCCATTGATAGCATGCTGTGGGTTTTGGCAATTTTTCAAATACAGTTGAAAAGCCTTTTCGCCCACAATTAAATTTCCGACAGTATTCCAACCGCGAATGGATAAATATTTTAAGCAATGATCAGCAGTCCATAACTGAATATCTTTAGGAAGATTAAGATCCTGATTCTGCAATGGAATTAAGCGGCCAAGATAGCCTGCTGGTCGAATGTCATTTAAAAAATAAGGTATATCAGGAAAAAGTGATGAGATCGCATCATGTGTCTTTGTTAAAAAATAAAATCCTTGCGGATATATGGCATATAGAATTCCTAAGTGTCGACTATTTCCATTATTTAGTATTTCATAAACCGGAAATTCAGAGCAATTATCTATTTTTCGAAGGGCAGCGTATCTTGTTTCTCGGGCTTTCCCTATGACGAGAACGTCTGCTTTCAAGCTTGATAAAATGCGAGATAAAGAAGGTTGGCTTATTAAAAATTTATCGCGCATGGAACTAAGCGTAGTGGCACCGTTTCGGCGCAGATGAGTTAAAATTTCTATTTGTAATGCGCTTTTATCAAGATTTTTTCGGCTCATTCGAGTTCTCAGCAGAATCGACTATAGAATAGATTATAGAATAGATTTCACTAAATGTATATAAATACAACCATATGATAAAACATGAATTTTTAAATTTCTATGAAATAAAATTGCATTTTATAGAATAGATATAAACGTTATTTTGTGCACGCTCCTAAGCAACCAGAATAGAGCACGAGGACAACAAGATAATAGAGAAATTCCATTACCAGCACTTCTTTACAAAAAAAATTAATCGAAAAGTTTCACCCATTTGATGCCGTAAAACTTGGATCAATCGCATTCAAAGATATTATTCTTGAACTAAGTGAACATAAAAGAAAACAAAAATTTGATCAAATTAAAAACGTCATGCTCAATTCAGCTCACGATATCTTTCCAAACAAGGTGCTTGGCGATGTAATTACCGAGGTTTATGGATACAACATGGAAGGAAAATTATTTTGGCTTAGAAGCATTTTCTCTACACTTATCAGCGGTTTTCTATTAGTTACAATAATTGTTACGATTGGTTTCTCAGGAAAAGAAATTGGCCTGATAAAGTCATGGATCATGTTTAAATCTACTTATTACTGCGAAATAGCATATGCTCTCGTTCTAGTTATACCTGCCGCATTAACAGCAAAATTTCTAAAAAAAACAGTGAAAATATCGATGTCTATGATCACAATACTAATTTTAACCCTTTTTTCTTTAAATAATTCACGCGACAGGAAGACATATGTTTACAAACACAACAGTTAGCTCAAGACTTAATCCTTCAATTGAAACACCTAAGCAACACACTAAGAAAGTAGATTTCGCTATTTTATCTGCTATGCCAGAGGAATTGGATTTTTTTAAAAATACTTTCTCACAAACAACTTTTGAAAGTATTAATGTGAACGGATTTGAATTGAGGATTTATGAATATAGAAATAAAAAAATTCTTGTTACCTTTACAGGCTTGGGGACAACATTTGCGTCTAGCATAATGACACTTATTCATCATTATTTTTCTCCTGACTATATTTTAATTTCAGGAACTGCAGGCAGCATAAAACCAGAGTTAAAACTTCGTGATGTTGTTATCGTGGAAAATGCGTTTGAAGCCGAAACTCAAGAAATTTTTAAACTAATCAAGAATACACCTTTCGAAACTTGCCTTATACATCCACTGAAAAAACAACCTTTATCACAGACGTACTCAGCCGATGAGGACTTGCTTCAAATTGCAAATAGTATTGACATTCCTGATGTCAGAATACACAAAGGCACCGTAGTCAGCTCCAATGCTTTTCCTGCCCCCAAAGAATTATTTGAAAAAATAAAGGCTGAAAATCCATATTGCATTGACATGGAAACATCAGCCTTCTATCAAATTGCTTGGCTACTAAAAGCGCGAGTAATTGCAGTGCGTGGAATAAGCAATATTCTCAACCACGATGGTAGCGATGATCAAATCCATGAATCTGATGTTAAAGGCAGCGCAGAAGCTGCTGCAAAAGTTCTTTTGAAGATATTAGATTCCCTTCTCTTAGATAATAAATATCTTACATCACAAAAACCTAAAATAAGACCGGAAGCAGAAAATCAAGTTGCAAAGCTTATTAAAAAATTCAATTTGCAACCACATCCGGAAGGGGGTTATTATGCGAGAAGCTTCCAATCAAAAAATTTGGTTAAATCTGTAGATAAAAATATTTATGATGACGAGCATCGTAATGCAGGAACGTCTATTTATTATCTTTTAAAAAATACTGACTTCTCAGCCTGGCATAGCCTAAAATCAGACGAACTTTGGCACTTTTACACAGGCTCTTCCATAAAAATTTATGTAATCGACAAAAAAGGAAACCTTAGCTCGCATGTACTAGGAAATCCTTTTGACAATCCAGATGCTTCATATCAAGTTGCTATCACTATGGGCGACTGGTTTGCGGCAGAGCTTATTGATAAAACTTCATATTGTTTAGTTGGATGTACAGTTAATCCAGGATTTGAATTTAAGGATTTTAAACTTGCGGATAGAAACGCCTTAACTGAACAATTTCCTCAACACGCTTCTCTTATAATGAAACTTACTCGCGACTCCAGTCATGAACAAAATTTTAAAAATAGTCATGATATTTATAATGCCAAACTTATTTAATTTTGTTTAACGACAATCCATAGGGCAAAAGCTATCGAGCCAAAGCACTCTTGAAACCAAGCTCTGGAATAGCAGTTATAGCGAAATCCTATCGAGTCTGCGTTTAAGATGCTTCGCCTCATGTCGCCTAGCTGCGTTGCAAGGTTACGAAAAACAGCTCATTTAGAATAGCTAAACTCGCTATTTTTCGTAACCCTGCGCCTTGCTAGACAACAGATACTCGATCTTAAACGCAGACTCGATAGGATTCCGCTATAAAGCCATTCTCATTTCATTACAAATTTATTCATCCTTCCCAAAAAGATCGTCTAACATCACAATTCCATCAACCATTTCTTTCATATAATTTGTTTTTTTAAGCCCGGTTGCAGATATCATCGTCAAAAATATTTGCTTATCAGTACGTATAACTTTTCTAAATACTTCAATTTTTTGTTTCAATTTGTCAGCATATGACTTGTCGATAGCAAATGGCTTATCAGTATATTTAATTTCACATATAGTGATGGCCTTATCATCTCGATCAAATAATAAATCGATTTGTACACCTTTTTCATTTGCATCATGACGAGGCACATATCGCCAAGGTGAGGCCAGACTATTTTCTCCTATATTTAACGATTTCTTGATTTGTGAAATATGTTTATAGCAAATATTTTCAAAAACATATCCTAACCAGCCAAAGTATCCTGGCGTATTAATTACGCTCCTCCAATACCTTGTTGATTTATTCTGTTTTAGCTGTCTCTTTATTGGAACGATCCATTTGAGATAAAAGTAACAGTACTCATCGCTAATTCTGTAAAAAATACCTAATTTTTTATGCTCAAACGGAACATAACTCGTAATAAAGCCGGCATGTTCCAAGTCTTCTAATCTTTTGGTTAATCGCCCGCCCCTTCCTGTCAATTTATTTCGCTCATCTATTTCGCTTCTTTTAATGCCATCTTTATGGGTACCAATTAGAGTAACGAGCTCTTTATATTGTTCAGAATGGTCGAATAGTGATGAAAATACTTCGTCAAATTCATCAAACAGAATCCCATTTGAATTAAAAAATAAATTATCAATATTATGATCTACAGAATAATTCTTTTTAATTTGATTTAAATAAAACGGGATCCCACCTATAGCCATATATAATTTTACTGTCTGTTGATAATTGCATTGATACCCGACATGTTTTAAGTATAAAAACGTTTCATGTAAATTAAATGGAAGTAATCTAATCTTTCGAGTGACTCTATTATGAAGCCCACCTTTATTTTTAATTATGTTCTTTATTATCCATGAAGCAGCTGATCCACACACAATGAGTTTAATTCTTTTATCATTAACCCAGTACCTATTCCAAAAATACTCTAATGCAGAAATTACGCCTGATTTGCGAGTAGACATCCATGGTAACTCATCAAAAAATACAACAACTTTTTTATTTTTTGGTAATTGATCTACTGCACGTGTTAGCTCATCGAATGCATCCATCCAATTTGAAGGTGATTTTATTGATGCTCCGCTATAGAAAGTGTCACCCACCTCCTTACCAAATCGAGCAAGTTGTTTAGCTAGTGATCCTTTATATATACCGGTCATCTGAAAAAACACACATTTTTTTGACTGAAAAAGGTTTTTTATAAGATAAGTTTTCCCAACACGTCTCCTACCATAGATTGCTATTAGCTCCGCGCTGTTTGAATTAAGCGCCTCATCTAATTCAGTTTTTTCTGAATGTCTTCCAATTATTTTATCCAAGTGCTTTTCTCGCATTTATTAGTAGGACACTTATAAGACTATCATAAGTGTCCTACTAGCACAAAGAATATTGCGTTACTGAGACACTTATAGACTGGCTATAAGCGTCCCTCTGGAGAGAATGCTAAAATTATTACCCTGACCAAACAACTCCTGCTCTAGTAAGGTATTGCTAGCGAAAAGCAATTAAAGGCGGCGTCGTACCAGGAGGCAGCGCTCTCAACAAAGTCTGCGATATCGCAGTCACTTGACTCAAGGCCATATCAATTTTTACATTAGGTAGCAATCGCATTGAAAATGATACCAACCTCTGCCATTCCTGAGCTGGCGGTAATGGCAAAATCCACAAAGCATGCGATTTTTCGTAAAAAAATATCCGTAACAAACTGAAATATATACTAAAAATGTTTTATTGCACAACAAATTTTGGGATCTTATTTATGGACTATACTCTTAGTATATTGAGACAGATAGCCAACCTGGGAGAAATTGTGTATGTCAACAAGCTCATTCAACAAACCCATATATGACGCACTAAAATCTGACAAGTTTCAAAAAAGATTAGCTCAATTGCAAAAATATAACGATTCCGATACCAGCAAACTTCTTCTTTTTCAATTTTCTGATTATGTTTATGCTGACGCATATCGCACACTTGAATTAAATAATAAAAATATTCTGTTGCATTGCGCGGAAGCTGGTAATTTCGGGGATATCAGTCAAACATATTTTTTTGCAGAAAAAATTAAAAAAGCCAGGCCAGATTGCAATATTTCAATTTTATTTCAATTACAAACAAAAGATAAAGAACCATTTGAAGCAGTATTTCCCGTCAAACAATATAACACGCATTTTATTCCACGATTTGCTGTGTATAACGAAAAAGAAAAACTGCTTGAAACTGCATTTAACTCAGGCTGCGTTATTGGCGTTGCTGTTCCTATAGCCACACCCCATTTGTATAAGAAACACCATCGCAGTTTGCGTGAATATGGTTTTGGTACTCATCCTGACACTAAAGATAATAATCTTTCTATGGGCTTCTCTCTTAATGAAGAAGGTATTAGCATTCCAACTATTCCGGCTAGACAGTTACACGATATTCAATCGCCATGGCTTAAACAAGCTTTAGCAATTAACTCATCAGAAACACAAAATCAATATCACAATAAAAACCAACTATATAACTTATATACTCGCGATTGGACAGCATATATCGTGGGGATTAACACCATTGCAGCGTTGGAAAACAAAAACTCTAAAGTGATAGATATTGTTTCTCCCTTTCAAAGCACTCTGCAGGATTTAATTGATTGGAAAATCCTTGATAGAGAGAATTTGAAAAAACAAGGTATCAACAAAATCACTCGCATTACCTCAGAGGGTTCAGAGTCAATTTCATTAGGTGACGGAGAAGGAAAAGAAATGCGAATAGTAAGCGGGGCATTTTCCAAATCCGATCTAGAAGCACTGCAACAACATTCACAGCCTTTCTTTGGCTGCACAGGTGACATGACTTACAGCGAATCTGTCGTTCTTAATAAAATTCCTTTTTATGATATAGTCAGTCATAAAGAATCATTCTTTAAGGGCATGAAGAAGTTAGCAGAAGATTTAAATCTAGAATCGCTTTCGAGTTTTTTCAATTTACTATCTAACGTTGTTGACAATGAAACTGAAGTTTATAAAAAAAATACGCCAAGAAAACAAGGAGGTTGGTGGGGAGATCCGCCTTGTTACGATATCGCAAATCCTACCTCTGTAGCTAGGAAATCTGTTAATGAATTAATCCCTCTTTATACTCAGTTCGCAAATAAAATTGCAGATTGTTGTTCGGACCCAAAGCTATTACATGAAGTTACACAATTTAACACTTACATCCAAGCTAATTGCAATGTGGAAGCAAAATTATTAGCCATGGTTGATCGAGGATTAATATTAGCTAATTATCCTGAATTAATTGAAGTGGAAAAAAATCTCTGGGAACGTTTTCAAAAAAATGAAATCAGCCTTGAATCAGTATTTATTGAATTAAAAAATAGTATTCAACAAGCAGTGCAAAATCAGCAAAGGAATAGTAACAAAATGCAGATGTGATTATTCTAAATTCGGCAGTTAATCTTGGCATAAGCACGTAGCGTCACCATTCCCAAGATGGCCCACACAAAAAAACTAACACTGCTAATCCAATTAGCCCAAGGCAAGCCACGAAATTGAATGTGAATATTATTCACACCAAGCTCCGGTTTAATGCCAGCCATTAATTTATCTTTATAAACAATACTAGAATAACCAACAGATTTACCATTCACCGTAACTTTTAATAATTTTGGATAAAATAATGCAGGCAATTCCATAAAATGTATCGTATCTGACACGATCAAAGAGCACGATATATCAGCATTTGTATGAGTACAATACGGCAATACCTGATCCAAATTTAATAAAAAACCCGGCGGCACAAACCGAATCATAAACTTAGAATTTTCTAAAAAAATCGAATTTCTTTCAGCATAGTCCACTAATCCTAAATTTTTTCTATAATCAATTTCATAAATATTATTATTATAAACAAGCTTAGGATTATTAATAAAACCATCCAGAGTAATGCCGATGGGTTGAATATTAATTTCAGTGAAATTTAACGCCAGCACAATTAATAATGCAAAACCTGCCAGTCCGATAAATCCATAACGAGCTCTTTCTAATTGCGCAACTGCAAAAGCAACCAACAATGCGCCTAGCCAAGTTGCATGCCCAAGCAACCGCCAAGAATACTGACCAACCTGCAGAGATGAAGGGAGTAAATTCCAAAAATTAATCGGAGACCACGCCATAAAAATAGCAATAAAAAATAAAAATAAAAGAGCAGCTGGCCAGGTAGATTTTTTAGAAAAAAGACGAAAAGCTATGCAAACAAACGCTGCACTGAGAAATACCCAACCCACCGCCGGGCGTGCATCACTTAAAATATGATCTGGTCCATTTGCAAAACTTGATTTTGGCGACAGAAGACTTTTAAAAGAAACAGAATTTTTCACGATATTCGTGACATCATCATAACTAGCATTTAAATAGAGATAATGGTGTATGAGATGCACCGGAGCAAGATACCACATCGCCATTAAGCAACCGAAACCACCTGCTAACCCTGCCACACACATATTTTTCCAATGTGTTAAATTTTTTAATGTCATCAGCAGAAGCAACAAACCAACAAAAAAAGCTGCATACACAAAAGTAACAATATGTATGGTTATCAACAAATACCAGGCTAGACTAGTTTTTAAAAAAAAGCCTAGTTTTTTAGGGAAAACATATACATTCCATGTGTAATATAAAACAGCAGGCACTAAACCTAGCGCCAGCGCTTCATTAAGACTACCAAAACCATTAACGACAATAGCATAATAGTACGGCGCTGAAAGATACGCTGTACTTGCGATCAACGCTCCCAGCATTGACTGAGTCAACCAGTGGGATAGTCGATACATATAAATTCCGCCCAGCATCATGCCACACCAAAATGTCATCATTAATGCAATCAGTGGATTATGTGGCGTAATAAGCAAATAAATAAGAGAAGAAAAAATATAACTGGTTGGTGAATAAAATTGAAAAATAGGATATAAAAAACCACCACCCTCTAACGGAGCAAAACGCAAAGGAAACTGACCAGCAAGCAATGCCATTTTAGCTTGTATCAGCAAAGCTAGATGATTTGCAAAATCGGCTAGGCTAGGAATAACTTTATAACAAGCGAGTGGTGACAATAATACTGTAACAATAAAAATGAAATATAAAAAAATAAAAAAATTTCCATATTTTTTTACTAAATCAATCACCATGTAACCACCTTATTTCTATAAAAATGCTTTTCCATGTGGCAATGGCGCAAGACCAAAATGTTTTGCAAACGTTTGACCAATATCAGAAAACGTTTCTCGTTTGCCAATAGAGCCTGCTTTTATCGTTGGGCCAAAAGCAATAACAGGAATATGTTCGCGCGTATGATCCGAACCAGGCATTGTTGGATCACAGCCATGATCTGCTGCAATCACGGCTAAATCACCCGGCTTCATTAAAGCTTCAAATTCAGGTAACCGTTTATCAAATGCTTCCAAAGCATGCGCATAACCGATGACATCTCGCCTATGACCATACAACATATCGAAATCCACTAAGTTCACAAACACCAAAGAGTGATCCGCTGCAATCTTAACTTCTTCCAAAAAAGCGTCGAATAAAGCCATATTTCCATTGGCTGTCACTTGTTTTGTAATTCCCTTATGCGCATAGATGTCAGCGACTTTTCCGACAGAAACCACTTCGCCTTTCGCCGCAACTAAATAATCTAATAATGTTAATGCCGGTGGAGGAATTGAATAATCATGACGATTCCCCGTGCGATAATAATTTCCTACTGAACCAGCAAAAGGTCGTGCAATCACCCGGCCAATATTGTATGGATTCACCAACTCACGGGCAATTAAGCAAATCTCAACAAGTCTTTCCAAGCCAAACGTTTCTTCATGTGCTGCAATTTGAAAAACGCTATCGCCTGAGGTATATACGATAGGCTTACCCGTTTTTTGATGTTCTTCACCTAGCTCAGCAATAATTTCGGTACCGGATGCATGTTTATTCCCTAAAATACCAGGAATTTTGCAACGAGAAATAAATTCAGCGACCAACTCTGGTGGGAAACTAGGATACTCAGGTGGAAAATATCCCCAGTCAAATAACACGGGCACACCGGCGATTTCCCAGTGTCCGCTTGGCGTATCTTTGCCATGACTTTGCTCTTTCGCACAGCCATAAACACCCTCGATCTCAACATCTGTTGCAAGACCCGGAATCGGTTTCCCTTTGCTAACAATCGCTGCGCCATTCAACCCTAGGCGAGTTAAATTCGGTAAATTAAGTGCGCCTTGCCTAACACCTGATTTATCTGCCTTGCCTTCCGCACAAGCCTCAGCAATATGGCGTAATGTATCAGCACCGAAATCACCATAATCTTCAGCATCATCGCTTGCGCCTATTCCAAACGAATCGAGTAAAATGATAAATCCACGTGCCATAACTCACCTCTTATTGAGCTTGCGATTCACAATAAGTTTCACGAATCATAAACGCAATGACTAATCCAATCACAAAAGCAATAGGCATAATCCACATTGCCGTATTAAAATCATGAGCTGAATAAATAGGCGTATTTTCAATTGTTTTATGATCCCAGTTCAACTCTAACATCCAGCCAAACAGGGGTTGAAAAATCACACCGCTACTCATAATAGTAACCGAAGCAACACTCACTGCCGTTCCCGTTAATGAAATGGGATTGAGCTCTGCAATAGCCGGATAACTCAATACTTGTGAACTCGTCACAAATCCAATCAAGAAAAATAACACAATCAGCGATGTCAGTGATAACTCAGGTGTATACATTAAAATTAACATGACAATCAGAGAAAATACGGCACCTAAAATCATCGGAAAGCACCGCCTGCCAATATGATCGGAGAACCAACCAAATGCGGGTGAACCAAAAATAACGCCAACAAATAACATACTCGTCGCATAAGAAGCTTGAACTTCTGTGAGATTATGTACCTGAACTAAATAACGCATTCCCCATAACCCACCCAGTAGGAACACAGGAAGATTCAACAAAGAGGTATAAATTCCACCCAACCAATTATTGGGATTTAACAAAACAAGTTTAATGCAACGCCAAAAACCTAAGCTTTTTAGTTTTGCTTTATCAGCTTTTGCTTCTTCATGACTATTTGGGGGTCTATCTTGAACAATGAATAGGATAGCCAATGCAATGAAGATACCTAATCCAGCATCCAACAAAATTGCATTGCGCCACCCTAGCCAGTCCGTCAAAAAAACCATGGGGCTTTGCGCCACAAAACCACCTATCATCGCCATAGTGACGACAACACCCGTGACTAACGCCATGCGACTCGGTGGAAACCAGCGAGATGCAAGTCGGATACAACTTAAAAAACAAAATGCAGCACCCACACCAACAACAAAACGACCAGCAGCTGCAATTAAATAATTCTGAGCAATCGCAAAAACAAAAGTACCCGCAGTGCACAACACAACCGCTAGCAACAATAATTTTTTGGTGGAATACCGGTCGAGCAAATTGCCTGCAGGAAAAAGAAATATTGCGTTGGCACAAAAATACATAGAGGCCAACCATCCCAGCCCTGGAGCATTTAAATTAAATGCTTGCATCAGTTGAACATTGATGGCATTGGGTAAAATTAACTGGATAAATTCGTAAAAGAAAAATAATGCTGCCGTCAGGGTCACCGTCCATGCTAACCGTGTATGATTTACCTCTTTAAGCGAACTCATTTTGCCTCCCGGTAGTGTACGTAAATATAATTTGTATGTTGCGTTGCAAAACTATCAGCTATTACTCTTTATAATCGCAGCCACTAAATGGCTTGCACCTAACCGAAAGTGTTGCGCGCTGACCCAACTGAAGCCCATTGTTTTTTGCGCTAATGCAATGTAATTTGCCGCTTGCTCAACAGAGCGCACTCCTCCCGATATTTTTATGCCAACGTCGGATTTTGTGGTTTGAATCGTTGTTAATAGAGTGGACACCGCGTCTATTGTGGCACCTATTTTGGTTTTTCCGGTAGAAGTTTTCAGAAAATTCACACCTGAGAAAATAAGTCGTTGACTTATTTTCTGTATTAAAGCGGGATCCTGTAGTACACCTGTCTCGAGAATAACTTTTAGCTGGATTCCATTGTGGCAGGCATCTACACATTGCTCAATTAACTCAAAGGGAGTGTCATGGTTACTTTGCATATACATCTGATAAGGAAACACCACATCGATTTCATCTGCACCTGCATCAATTGAACCTCTTATCGATGCAGTGACATGAGATACATCTTGATTACCTGCAGGGAAATTAGCAACTGTAGCAACTTTAATTCCAGAACCCCTTAAAGCCATTTTCACTTGCTTGACAAATTGAGGATAAATGCAAAGAGCAGCAACGGGTTCAGGCAGATCGAGAGCTGTTTGACAAAAAAATTGGATGCTCTCAACGGAATCGCTTTCATTTAAACTCGTATAATCAATCAAAGACAGAACGAACGATCGCCACTGAGAATTAGAAAAAAAAATTTCTAATGCATCAACCATAGATTAACGAACCAATTTGTTTAATGAACTCAGGAACCAGCTTCACTAATTTTCGGGCTGTTAATTCGCCATATTGCAACGTCCCTTCATGAGTCACCTTGTCATGACTTAAACCAACGGCTAAGTTCGTAATAGCTGCAATCCCAACAACTCGCAAGCCGCAATGGCGCGCGATAATCACCTCAGGCACGACAGACATTCCAACTGCATCCGCACCTAATATTTTGAAAGCGCGAATTTCAGCAGGTGTTTCAAACACAGGGCCTAAGGTTGATAGATACACTCCCTTATGCAGTGGAATTTGCATACGGCTAGCAACCGATACTAAGTTTTGATTAAACTCCGGATCATAGGCTTCTTCTAAACTCACAAAACGGGGCCCTATGGATTCATCATTAGGACCGGCTAACGGATTTCCTGGTTGAAGATTAATATGATCCGTAATCATCATGATTTCACCCGCTCCCACTTCCGTACGCAGCGAACCAGCAGCGCCGGTAATGACAACAGCTTTAGCACCCAGATGACGAATAATACGAATCAACGTGCACAGCATTGCATTCTGAGTACCTTCGTAAAGATGCAATCGTCCTTTCAAACACACAACCGGAACATTATTGATATGGCCCATAATTAATAATGATGCGTGCCCTGCAACTGAGCCAGTCGTTAATCCAAACGCTTGATAAGGTATCGTGATAGGATTGGTAATTTGCTCTGCTAATGAATTTAAACCCGACCCTAAAATAATGCCCACTTTTGGAAAAAAATCGGGGGCATACTTACGAATTGATCTAATCGTTTCATCTAGCGAAGATGGCATGTGCGCTCCTTAGTTTTAAATAATTTTATCCAAACACTTTTTGTAGTATGTAAAAAAACAAGGTTGCCAAACTCGCTGCTGCAGGAATAGTAACAATCCAAGACATAAAAATATTACGAATTACAGCTAAGTTAAGTGCATCAATACCTCGCGCCAAACCAACGCCAAACACTGCACCAACTAACGTTTGGGTTGCTGATACTGGAATACCCGTGCTCGTTGAAACAACAACCGTACTTGCTGCTGCCAAGGTTGCTGCAAAAGCTCGGCTGGGTGTTAGAGTGGTAATCGCGCTACCAACTGTCGCAATCACTTTTCGCCCATACATCACCAGCCCCATAATCACACCAAAACAGCCAAACAACATGATGCCTGATAACAGCAATCCATCTTGCATAGGCTGACCTTTGCTAACCATGCTGATGATGCCTGCAATAGGTCCGACAGCAATTGCAACGTCATTTGAACCATGAGCAAACACCATCGCGCAAGCTGTAAAAGCCATCAAAATACTAAACATACTTTCGATATACTGAAATTGAGTGTGGCGATTTAATTTAAATTTTAATTTAAGACGTATGTGTTTTATCGCGTAAAAACCAATGAGCAATACTAACAATGCAGTCACAAAAATCACTAAAATATTTTGCAGCAGGGTAAGAGCAACATGAAAATGATGTAATCCTTTTAATGCAGTCATCAATGCCAGCACAATACCCACTAAAAATAAATAAATAGGCACATAACGCTGAGCCGCTAACAAAGGGTATTCCGCACCTAAAATTAATTTTTTAATGGAGATAAATAAAAGATAAGAGGTAATACCTGCAATCGTTGGTGACACAATCCAACTAATGGCAATGTAACCGACTTCTTGCCAATGAATAGAGTGAGCACCTAACATAATCGTCCCTACGCCCACCAAAGATCCGACTATTGCATTGGTAATGGAAACAGGCATACCCATAAAACTAGCCATCGTCATCCAAACGGCTCCGGCCATTAATACGGATAACATGACATAAATAAATAGCTGAGGTGTTTGATAAAATGAGGAGACGTCAATAATTCCACCACGAATCGTGTCACTTACCTCTCCACCTCCTAAGAAAGCACCTGCGATTTCAAAAAAAATGGCTATCCCAATGGCTTGCTTAACAGAAAGCGCTTTTGAACCCATCGCCGTACTCATGATGTTGGCAAGATCATTGGCACCGACCCCCCAGGTCATCCACAATCCGACACAACACCCAAGTATTATATAAATTAAGCCGTATTCCATAGGAGTTAGAGTCTCATCTCGCTAACAAAATTTGTAATCGATCACCCACATCTTGCGCTCGATTCGCAAGATCACCTGTCCATTCAATTATCTTATAAAGAAACATAATGCTGACCGCAGACAAGCTTTCTTCTAAACTAAAAATCATATTTCGCAGTTCAATTTGTTTTTCATCCGTATCGCGCTCAATCCCAGACAACGTGGTGATCATGCCCTCCACGAGCTTAATTTCACTGCCACTAAACCCCGTTTCTAATAATTCATCTAATTCATGAATAGCTGTATTTGCCTGTTTTGATGCATCCATACAACGGGTTAGAAATTCCATAAAAGTTGATGCAATTGCTTTTGGAAAAACCATACGGCGACCCATGACAATGCCGGCAATATCTTTTGCTTTGTTAGCTAAACGATCTTGCACACTGAGCAGCTCCAACAAATCACTTCGCGAAACCGGCATAAATAAACCTTTAGGGAGATGCACTCGTAAATCTCTCTTCATCACATCTGCTTCATTTTCAAGGTGTGCAATTTCTTTTTGAAGAGCAGCCACATCATCCCACTGCTCTTTTAGGACAGCTTCAAAAAAAGGATACAACTGCATGACACACGCATGCACTTTCGCCATATGTTCTTCTAGTGGACGTATTGGTGAACGGCCAAACATATTTAAAAAAGGTGTTGTAGGCATTGTAGCATTACCTCCATTTTTCTTATCCTCTCAACATTGTCAGTATTACACACACGCCTTGCTTGATTCTTTGTGCTTAGCGTTCATGAAAACACCCGTGACATCTAGCATACGATTTGAAAAACCCCACTCGTTGTCATACCAAGATAATACTTTTACTAAGTTTCCTTGCACTTTAGTGTAAGACGCATCAAAAATCGATGAAGCGGGATTATGATTAAAATCAACAGAAACTAATGGTTCGGAATTAATTTCCAAAATTCCTTTTAATGAATCTGATGCAGCTTCTTGCATAATTTTATTAACTTCTTCAACGGTAGTATTGCGCTTAGCAACAAAAGTAAAATCAACAACAGACACATTGATTGTTGGTACACGAATTGAAAAGCCATCTAATTTTCCGTCTAACTCAGGCAATACTAAACCCACAGCAGCTGCCGCACCCGTTTTTGTAGGAATCATAGAGTGAGGCGCCGAGCGTGCACGGCGCAAATCAACGTGATGCACATCCAGCAATGCTTGATCATTTGTATACGAATGAACAGTATTCATCAGCCCGCTGACAATACCAATTTTATCGTGTAATGGTTTTACTAAAAGTGCTAAACAATTTGTTGTGCATGAAGCATTAGAAATGATTGTATCAGTATTTTTTAATGTACCGTGATTCACACCATAAACAATCGTCGCATCAACACCGGTTGCAGGGGCAGAAATAATGACTTTTTTCGCACCTGCATCAATATGTGCATGGGCTTTTTCTTTGCTGGTAAAAAATCCTGTGCACTCATACACAACATCAATATTTAATTCTTTCCACGGTAACTTTTTGGGGTCTCGCTCAGCGACGACACGAATTTTATCACCGTTAACAACCATGTTGTTTCCTTCAACTTTGACTTCTCCAGGAAACTTCCCATGCGTTGTATCATGACGAGTGAGGTGTGCATTGGTTTCAACATCGCCTAAATCATTGATAGCAACAATTTGAATATCAGGATGTCGTTTAGATTCATAAAAAGCCCTTAAAATATTACGTCCAATACGTCCGTAACCATTGATAGCAACACGAATAGACATGGGGAAATTCTCCAGTTAATACTTTTTAAAAAATTTATAGTGAAAATAATGTCTGCATTACACTAACTCAGCCCGCATCACCTGATGCGCAACTAACAACTTATTTGCTTCAGCAATCACTCGCTCAGCAGTTAATCCACAATCTTTATAAACTTCCTTAGCAGGCGCAGACGCACCAAAGCGATCGATGCCAATAATTTTCCCATGACATCCTACAAACTTATACCACCCATCACCGGCAGCCGCTTCAATTGCAATTCGTAAATTCACTTCAGTAGGTAATACGCTTTCTTGATAATGCAAATCTTGTTTTAAAAAAGTTTCTGTAGACGGCATAGAAACAACCCTGACTCGCCGTCCTTCCGCCGTTAACACTTGAGCAGCTGCCTGAGCCAACTCAACTTCGGATCCTGTTGCGATTAAAATAAGCTGAGGTCTCCCTTCACATTCTCGCAAGATATACCCACCTTTTTGAATGTTGGCTAAAACAGTGCTGTCCCTGGCTTGATGAGGTAAATTTTGTCGAGAGAGTAATAAACAAGTGGGGCCATGATACTCGATCGCTGCACGCCAAGCCACTGCCGTTTCGGCAGCATCACAAGGACGCCAAACAGCAAGATTAGGTATCAACCTCAAACTGGGTGCGTGCTCTATTGGTTGATGTGTGGGACCATCTTCTCCTAACCCAATAGAATCATGAGTATAGACAAAAATTGTACGCAATTTCATCAGCGCTGCTAACCGAACCGCATTTCTTGCATAGTCTGAGAAGGTTAAAAAAGTACCACCAAAAGGCAATATTCCTCCGTACAAAGCCATGCCATTCATGATGGCAGACATGCCAAATTCTCGCACACCATAGTGAATATACTGGCCTTGTGGATTTTCTTTTGAAAAAACGCCCGCTTCTTTCCACTGAGTGAGATTAGAACCCGTTAAATCGGCTGAACCGCCTAATAATTCGGGCAACATTTTTGCGTAATGATTTAAACAAACCTGGGATGCTTTTCGCGTAGCCATTGTTTCAAGCTTAGATTGTAAGCTTTCTGCAAACTCTTCTGTATATCCTAACCATCTTTCTGGCAACCGTTTTTCTATGCGACGCATTAATTCTTGCGCCAATTCAGGATATGTTTTGATATAACGAGTAAAGAGTTTTTGCCATACAGATTCTAATTGATCACCTTTGGCACGCGCATCCCAAGCCGCATAAATTTCTGCTGGGATTTCAAAGGGCTGGTAAGGCCAATTCAATTGCTTTCTGACTGCGGCAATTTCAACGTCTCCCAAGGGGGCACCGTGGGTCTCAGCCGTACCCGCAGCATGAGGTGCACCCCAACCAATAATGGTTTTACAGCAAATTAAAACGGGCTTATCAGTAATGGTTTTTGCTTCAAAAAGAGCTTGTTTTATCGCTTCTCTATCATGGCCATCGACATTTGGAATGACATGCCATCCATACGCTTGAAACCGTAACGGTGTATTGTCAGTGAACCACCCGCTCACGTCGCCATCGATAGAAATATTATTGTCATCATAAATAGCGATTAATTTATTAAGCCCTAACGTACCTGCCAATGAACACACTTCATGCGAAATACCTTCCATCAAACAACCATCTCCGACAAAAACATATGTATGGTGGTCAATCATTGGGAAGCCATCACGATTAAATTGTTTGGCTAAATGCTTCTCCGCAATAGCCATCCCCACTGCATTTGCGAGACCCTGACCCAAAGGACCTGTGGTTGTTTCGACACCAGGAGTATCACCAAATTCAGGGTGACCAGGTGTTTTGGAGTGTAATTGACGAAAGTGTTTAATATCTTCCATAGTAAGATCGTAACCACTTAAATGTAATAGAGAATATTGGAGCATGCACCCGTGACCATTGGACAAAATAAACCGATCACGATTTAGCCAATGCGGATTTTTAGGGTTGTGTTGTAAAAAATCGTTCCACAACACTTCGGCAATATCAGCCATTCCCATGGGCATACCTGGGTGGCCTGAATTCGCTTTTTGAACAGCATCCATACTTAAAACACGAACCGCATTCGCAAGCTCTTTATGACTGGGCATAGCCACTCCATATAAAACGAATAAAATTGTTGAATCTTACCTTAAATTTCATCATGGGGCATTAGGAATTGTCATTTTTTGAAGCGAATGACACTGAATAGTGACAGAGTATTTGGTATGATCACACCACCCTATTTATTGTTAAGGATGACCAGGTGACCCTCATCACTCATAAAAATAACCTAGTACGTTTATTGATACTACTCACAGTCATTTCATTCTTAGGTGAGATTTTTCTTCTATGGATAAACTCGTTAACAACCGATTTAATCGATTCACTCGTCTCGGCTTCGATAACAAACCAACTTCTTCACAACAAAATGTTTATGTTCGGATTAATGCGTTTTGTATCTAGCCAGGTCATCGTGCACGCTTTATTTATTTTGAGCATATGGTATCTCACCGTTTCACTTTCAGAAAGACTTAAGCTAAGCGAAACACATACCTGTTATCTCGGAGTCTTATTGTGGTTCGTCAGTTATCTTTTTGTCTTTGTAACAAATGATCTTTACTCAACACACTCGTTTTTTGCCACTCTATTACATCAGCCTCCAGCTTGGGATATCACAGAAACACAGCTTCATTCTATTTTTAAAATCACAGGATGTTGTTTAATTGCAGTGACTAGTTTTTCAATCATCAATTTATTTTTAAGTTTTTACCACAAAAAGAATGTATTTCGACATAGCATGGTGCTTGTTTTTTTATTCAGCCTGTTAGGTCTTTCTCTTTGGGAAAAAAACTCAGCGACTCCATCTGAAAATACATCACTCGCTACCCAGCCCAATATTATTATTATTGGGCTTGATGCAGTACGCCCCGACTTTGTGAGTTTTTATGATAAAAACAAACCTGCAACACCGAACATAGATCAATTCCTCGAATCATCAACTTCCTTTTCAAATGCATATGCAACCCTTGCGCGAACGTTCCCATCTTGGGCAAGCATATTAACAGGCAAGTATCCTATTCATAATCATGCAAGAGGCAACAACACAGATCTTGAAACTCTCGACTTACAAGAGACTTTACCAAAAATATTAAATAAAGCAGGATATCAAACTATTTATGGAACAGATGACACACGATTCAATAATACCAATGAATTATTTGGTTTTGATCGCGTCATCACTCCGCCAATGGGTGTAAATGATTTTTTGATTGGAACAGTTAACGATTTTCCTCTCAGCAATTTAATTGTACCCACTTCGCTAGGGAAACTGCTTTTTCCCTATAATTATGCAAACCATGGCACAGCCATTACCTATGATCCAAAAAATTTCATGCAATTGCTCAGCGAAGGACTGCATCAGCGTGATCAAAAACCACTATTTTTAGCGGTTCATTTTACCATTAGTCATTGGCCTTTTTATTGGTTCCATGACAAGCAAGCAGCCGATACCTCTGATTTAAAACGATACCAACGAAGTATCATCGCAGCAGATGATGAATTAAAAAAATTTTTAAATATACTTCAAGAGAATAAATTACTCGATCACAGCATTGTTGTTTTGCTTTCTGATCATGGGACTTCTTTAGGTTTACCAGGTGATCGAGTGACTCAATCAACCAAATATCAAGGTCATTCTGAAAATATCAAGTTATTACCTTTTACTAAATATGCTGGAACGCCAGAATTCAGCTTGGATTTTCAACATGATTATGGTGTTGATACTTCATATGGTTATGGCGGCGACGTGCTCAGTTTAAATCAGTTTCATACTATACTCGCTATAAAGTCATATGGTTTTTCACTAGGGAAACCCAGCGTCATTCACCAACCGGTCTCACTAACAGATCTCTCTTCAACTTTATTATCATTAACTCATCTAGATCCAATGCTACATACCGATGGAGAATCATTAACTCCCCTCATCACTCACGCAACAACATCCTCGCTCACTAGCCGCGATCTATTTTTTGAAACAAGTTTTACTCTAGGAGAAATTGAAAAAGAAAATATTAACGTGTCTAAAGTTTTAGAAAAAACCATTCAGCTTTATCAAATCAATCCCAAGAATGGTTTGATTTATGTTCGTCATGCAGCAGAAACAAGAATGAATAAAGAAAAACAACAAGGCTTGCTAATGGGGCCATGGTTTTTAGCACATTACCCACCATCAGAACGCGAAAGCATGGATAACAAAACCAGGCAACTCCACACATTTTATCAGCCGGGATTTTTGGTTCTTGTAAACTTACAAACAGGTGAGTGGACAACAGAAATGAATTCAGCATTTGCAAAAAAAGCACCGTCGATGTTAATGCTTAGTAAAATGAAAGCTTTTTTTGGGGATGAATTGTTGTATTAAGGAACGAGCACGAAATAACTCCCGCAACTTGGCGCTCAGTTGTCATGCAGATTTGCACGAACTTTTTGCGAAAAATCGCGAGCATAGTTGTTCTATGTAAGCGTTTTTTCGCAAAAAATTCGTGCAAAGATGCGGGGCAAATGAGATGCCAAGTTGCGGGAGTTATTTCGTGCTCGTTCCTAAGCTGCGACACTTAGCTCATTTGATCATTTAAAAGAATAGCTGGCCAGGATGCTTTTTATGGATGAAAACAGTTTAAGCTTTAAGAAACATGGACTTCTTGCTTTATTTATCATTATTACTAGCATTTTCATACTGAGCTGGAAAATGCAGAATAATGTAATTAGCTGGTTGGGATATTAGCTGGGGCTTAGTTGAGGCGCAACGGTTAATCACTGGGGGCACTTATTTCCATGATTTTTTTGAACCTAGCCCTCCGATGTTTTTATTTATTTACTCTATTCCTATCATGCTCAGCCATCTATGCTCTTTGAATATACTGTTGACGTTCCGAGTATTTATTTTTTTTATATCGTTTACTTCATTAAGCATTTGTTACACATTAATAAAAAAAATTTTCAGTCCAGAAAATGCAACACTTGCGGGATTGTTCTTAATAACACTGGCAATAATATTTATTTTATTTCCTTTGCCTAATGATTTTGGTCAGAGAGAACATTTGTTACTTATTTTAATCATGCCTTATTTATTATTAACAAGTTATAGAATGCAACATAAGTCTGTATCACTTTTCCTAGCAGTGGTCATTGGCTTTATAGCAGGAATTGGATTTGCAATTAAACCTTTTTTTTGCGTCACTTTTTTCTTAGTCGAATGTTATTATGCTTTCAGAAAAAAAACTTTGGCCGAGCTAGCAAGACCCGAATCAACAATTATTATAGGATTGTTGGGTATTTACATCCTACTCATCTATGCTTTTTTCCATAATTACCTTACTATCATCTTGCCATCGACCGCGCGTTTTTATTATTTAAATTACCACACCAACTGGAAAATTGTTTTGTTAAACCCTCTCATGTTTTTTTGTGGGATTAGCGTGCTCTGTTATTTAGTACGAAACAAAAAAAATCGTCAGCAACAACTAGGGAATATTTTGCTTATTGCTTTGATTGGACTACTTTCCTCTTATTTACTACACAATACTGGCTGGTACTACCAACTTTATCCTGCTTATGCGATTTCGACATTACTCTTAGTGATAACATTTGGATCTTTCCTATTACAGAGCAGAGCGAGCCATCATGAATATGTAGCAATATCGTTACTAAGCCTGCTTTTTTATCTGTTTCTTTTTTATGACGCACGACCCATTCCCGCGATTTTGTTTTTTTCTCCTAACGTGTTTTTTTGCTTTTTTGCTATTTTATTCTCATGTTTATTATATCTGTTTCTGCCCGTGAAAAATTTTTTCCATACTATTGTATCAGTGATGGTAACGATATCGCTTAGTATGTTATGCGGCTATATTTCGCAACATGAATATTGGCCATACTATTATCGATTTTATTTTATCGTATCTACCCTTGTTGCCTTGTTTATTTTATTTATTCCTCGGATTGGTAAGTTGCACTCTGTTGTCACCACTTTATTTGCTATTCTTGCTTTTGCATTTCCATGCTATTTTCAATATGTTAATTATCTAAGTGGAACTGATCTAAAAACAAGCCTAGAAAAAATATTTATTTTTATGAACAGTTATGCACAAAACAAACCCGTTTACTTCTTTACAACAGCACTCGAATATGAATTTCCAGCGATTCATTATGCCAATGCTATTCCTGCTTCAAAATATCCTGATCTTAGGTGGCTGCCAGCCATCATGAAAACACACTCTGAAAAAGACAAAGATGATCTAGTCACAACTGTTGCTAATGAGCTCAACATCACGCACCCTAAATTTGTGTTTGTTGATGTAAAGAAAAATAAAGATCATTATGAAAATATCAAAATTGATTATATAAATGATTTTTCAAAATACGCTATTTTTAAAGAGGCTTGGAAACCATATCGTTATTTTACTACTATAGATAATTTGCCTTTCTATAAATTACATGTTTATCAAAGAATACAATAGCATTTGTTAATAAGGATCAAAACTGATTCACCTTATTTTTTCTAGTATAAGAAAGTAAATTTTGCAACAAAAGAAACAATAAGCACAACACACACATCATCCAAGCGGCACCGCTTACAAAATTCGCCCACAAAAGCCCTTTAAATTGAAACTCAATCAAATTCATTTTTCCTGGAATAGGAACGATCGCAGTAATCAAATCGCCTTGATATAAAATTCCTTGGTATCCCACTTTCTTACCATTGACGCTGATTTCTAGCATGTCTGGATAATAGAGAAGTGGCAGCTCTAAAATACGAGCTGTCAGTGGGGCTGAAATTTGGCATTGTATTTTTTCATAAGCCTGCTTGCACTGCGAAACAACATTTCCCACAGAGACTAGCTCATCCGATTTGAAAAATCCTCCGATAATGATTTTTCTAATGGGAATAATGACATGCTTGATTGAGTTATCTTCGTTTTTAAATTTCAAAGCTAACGAAGTTTTTTTCAATGCGGCCTGCGTTTTAGTCAATGGAATTTTCCAGTCAAATACTCCTGGTTTAAATTCATAACTTGAAATGATTTTATCATCCACTAATGCATTGATTACTGGATAAGGTGAGCTCGCCGTTGCTGGGATGACTCCACGCAACAAAATATAGGGTGAGCCGGCTGAATCAATCAACTCTCTTGAGATCGTATGCGTAAAATTGAGCTTTAAAATAGAATTACTTAAATCCGAACTTGGCAATGTCGATGCAAGCTGGATGTTATCTACCAGATAATGAGGCAGCTTATTGCGTATATCCATTAAATACATATCCACACTTAATTCAGAATTAATAAAGTTGGGGAGATCATTTAATTTCTGAACTGAAATATCATCAACTTTATCAAACGGATGAAAGATCCACGGACTTGTCGATAATACAAGTAACGATATCGCTATCATAAAGTGTTTACGTTCAACTTTATTATCAAAAAACCAACTAACAGCAAAACCAAATAATAAAGCCCCTAGCCACATTACTTGACCCAGCAATCTCCAGCTGTATTGAATGACCATCAATGACTGAGGTAACTTCTTCCAAACATCAATTGGTGAACATAATAGTAAAAATGCGATAAAAAAAGTGGTGAGCACAGAAAATAAATAGCGATCACTTACTAAATTTTTTTTATTTTGAAAGATAACATAAACACACACACCAACTGAAAGGATCATAGGCCAACCAATATTAGGATGGATTTGAGTCATGCTATCGATAAATCCATTCGGACCAACAACACCCGCTGATGTACTTGCAAATGGAAAAAAGAGTGAAGAAAAACTAGGGATGTAAAGCTTGAAAAGTCCGATATTATTAAATGTTTGATGCGCAATTAAGCTATTTTGAAATATAACAATAGGCGCTAAATACCACATTGCCAAACAAAGACTTAATCCATACGCTATGCCTACATGAATACAATTTTTAAAAAAAATTGGATTCCTAACGCACGCAATAAACACCCATATTCCAATGAAAATTGACGAATAAATAAAGGTAATCAGATGGACTGTTGCTAACAAATACCAGGCAAGCGCCATCTGCAACAGATTTTTATCGCTTGATGGATGCTCGAGTTTCTGCAATGTATAGTAAATAACTGCAGGCAATATTCCTATCGCAATCGCTTCATTAAATGCACCTAAACGATCAACTATAATAATATTATAAGGTGCTAGCAAATATGCTGCGCTTGCTAAAAGAGCCGCGAAACGATTCTTCACCAACCAATTTGAAAGACGGTACATGTAAATTCCGCCGCCCATCATCGCAGTGGCCAGCATTAATTTATACGCAACAAATGGATTTGTTGGAGAAAACCAACGATAATATAAACCTGCTAAGGTATAACTGCTAGATGAATAAAACTGAAAAAAGGGATATCGCCAACCCATATGGCCGAGTGGCGCGACTCGCAAAGGAAACTGACCCTCAGACAATGCTATATTCGCTTGAATTATTCCACCCATGTGAGTTAAATAGTCGACAATGTTAGGCAATGTTGTATTCGATGCAATGGGAAACAGGATAATACTAATAAGGCACGCAAGAAATAAAAATAATGAAATACGCTCTCGTAAAAAATTAACAGCAGCAATTATCATTTCTGTCCTTTTTTATGAATAGCATTTTTATAGGCTAACATCTTACAAAAAAATCTGCGCTAATCCCAAATTTCTTTTTTAATCCAGCAATTTGATTTTTAGATAAAGGCCGCTCTCCATTGAGGTATTTAGACACATTAGCTTGTCCGCCAAAAATATCCGCTAAATCGGCTTGATGCAGATTGTGCGTTTTCATTAAATATTTAACCATGTCAATTTCATTGACCTTACGACCAATTGCAGGATGGTGTTCATTATCATACTGCTCTAAGTTTTCACCTATAATTTGCATCGCAATCGTTAGAGGATGTTTGTCGTTATCTCTGACTTCATCAATTAACTTATCAAGAATTTTTTCAAGTTTAGCGTATTCTTTAGCGTTGCTAGGTTTTTTAAACACAGAGATAGGCAAATGAAATTTGCGATCCGTTTTTTGATCCACATAATCAATTGCCAGGGCTGCATTACTCATAACTCACCTCGCTTTAATTTAGCCTGATTGTAAGGTTTGCTGTATTCAGCATGAGTCCATATTGTTCTAATATAGCAGTGCTGTGTATTATAATGAATTGCCGTAATTAAACGGTACTTGTTTCCACCTATATTAAAAATTGTATAACCAGAAACAAAATCAACACTATTAAACCTAGTCTTCAGTGCGCTTAGATTTCTCGCATTGGAAGACAGCATTACCATGTACCATTCTGTTAGCGGCAACTCAGCCTGGGCATTATCCTTGCTATACTCGCGAAGCTTCTTTTTTGAAATAATACGCAATCCGCTTTTCTCTTATCGCCACAGCCAATACTTACCATCAGTATATGTCAATTTGACATATATGTCAATTTGACATATTTTTAAATTATAGATTCGAACAACCTTCCTGAAACGTTTACTTTAGGATTGCCTTAACACCACATTACCTCACAAAAATATAGAAAGATTTGCATCCCGAAATTCAACTCATCTCGCAAAAAAATCTCTGGTAGGTTACCATTCTCCAACCAGCACCACTTTTCACCTATTTAGGACAGGCTCATGGACGAACACTACCTTTTCACCTCTGAATCTGTATCAGAAGGCCATCCAGATAAAATCGCAGATCAAATTTCAGATGCTATTCTCGATACCATTTTGGAAAAAGATAAAAATGCTCGTGTCGCCTGTGAAACGTTTATTAAAACAGGGATGGTGCTAGTCGGCGGGGAAATTACAACAATCGCCTCAATTGACGTAGAAAACATTGTACGAGATGTGATACGTCAAATTGGGTATAACCATTCACACCTGGGCTTTGACTATGCTACCTGTGCGGTACTTTCTGCGCTGGGCAAACAGTCACCCGACATCGCGCAAGGTATTAGCACAGCTCAGCAAGAACTTCAGGGTGCAGGTGATCAAGGCCTTATGTTTGGTTATGCATCGAATGAGACCTCCGTTTTCATGCCAGCGCCTATTACCTTTGCTCACCGTTTAATGATGCAACAAGCACACATCCGCAAAACACATGTTTTGCCTTGGTTGCGCCCAGATGCAAAATGTCAAATTACGTTTCGTTATGTAAACAATAAACCCGTTAGCATTCAAACCGTAGTCCTCTCTACGCAACATGACCCTGACGTGACACATGCTGAACTAACAAAAGAAGTCATTGAAAAAATTATCAGACCCATTTTGCCGCCCGAATGGATGACAAACGATACGCAATTTTTAATTAATCCAACTGGACGGTTCGTGATTGGAGGCCCATTAGGTGATTGTGGCTTGACAGGACGTAAAATTATCGTCGATACTTACGGCGGCATGGCTAGACACGGCGGAGGCTGCTTCTCCGGCAAAGATCCCTCCAAAGTCGATCGGTCAGGCGCTTATGCCGCACGGTATGTCGCTAAAAATATTGTCGCCGCAGGACTCGCAGAACGTTGCGAACTACAAATTTCTTATGCGATTGGCGTTGCTGAACCCGTTTCAATCTATATCGAAACGTTCGATACTGAAAAAATCCCCACCTCAATGATTTTAAATCTCATTCATGAACATTTTGATTTACGACCTTTCGGAATCATAAAAATGCTAGACTTGAAACGTCCCATTTATTTACCGACAGCAGCATATGGTCATTTTGGACGTGAAGATTTAAATGTTAGCTGGGAAAAAACGGATAAAGCATTTAGCTTGCGTCATGCGGCAGGTATCTAATTTATTATTCAACGGAGTGTGTTATGTTTAAAAAAATATGTTTTTTTTCATTTCTCGTTTTTTCAAGTCTTACTTATGCAGAAATTTGTCCTACTGTTGAAAGCATACAAAACAATTCGTTTGCTGGCTGGCAAGCTCTCAACATAGACAGCGGCACAGCAGCCCAGCCTTCACAGCTAGAAAACTTTAAATCTCATGTTAGACATTTTAGCTTAGCCGAATGGATGAAAGATGCTCCTGAAGGTTCAAGCCACTGCTATTACCAAGGTGAAGATACGGATACCCGCTTTCTGGGAATTTTCCTAGCCAGAAATAACCTGATGCCAGGCCAAGGCTCTTGGAAAAAAATGTCTGACGGAATTTATCAGTGCAAAGCTGACATTTATGACTGTCTATTTCATTATTCGTAACTATTCAGCGTGCTCTCACCAGGCTCTGTCATTGCGAGCCTGCGTAGCGCTTAGGCGTGGCAATCCACACCTCTGCCACGGCCAAGCGCTACGCGGCCTCGCAACGACGAAGCCTGGTGATATCCGAATATTCATATAGCCAACCAAAGAGGTGCTTCCATGCCAAAAAAACAAAATGACCCCATTTTAAAGCAACAGATTAAAACACTTTTTCCCACTGAAATTAAAAAAAGCTTTATTCCTTTAAAAGATCTGACAAGCATTCCTCTCATTTTTGACGTGCTAGGACGCAAAGAATATCATCATGTTTTTTTTGCAAGCATCCACGTCTGATATTTATAATTTTGCTTTTTTAGAAAACTTTGCTCATCAGTTAAATGATGAGCACCTTCCTAAATCGCTACGCGAAGCTACTTTACTTTTTTTAGACATGAAAAATCTTGCAGCTCAGGATGCTGAGCCTGAAGACATCGCAAAAGAATTTTCTGCATTTTATGAGGAAATGAATCAAGCAAATCGATGCATTATTCTAGCCATTACACATGCAGACTGCTTCTCTTCTGACGCTCTTAGCATGTTCTACAAAAAATTTAACTCTATTTTATCTGATAACAAATGGCGAGTGATTGCGCTCAGCACTCAGGCCAGCTTATCTGATGATATTTACCTAGATAATTATTTTACTAAACTCAAACTGCCAGATCCAAACACAGCAGATTGTTCTGCCATTTTAAAAAGTTATCGAGATGATTTAGAAGATTATCATCATGTTATTATTCCTGACGATAGCTTTTCCACCGCACTTCATCTTGCAGAACAATACCTCAATGGACAAGAACCCCTGCTAGAGCGCTCTCTCAAACTATTGGATAGCGCCGCTTCCCGCGCAAGCATGCTAGAACGCACTGACCAGCCGGCCCAATCTAAACCCATTGTTACGTTTGCGGTATTAGCAAAAATCATTTCAAATTGGACTCAAATACCATTATCCCATCTGCAAACAAATAAATTTAAATCAGCTGATCTTATTAATGATTTACAAAAAAATATTTTTGGGCAAGAAATTGCGCTCAACTTAATTGGCTTAGTGTTGCAGCATGCACGTATTCGACTTCAAAAAAAATCAGGGCCTCTTTGCAGCCTCTTATTTGCCGGGCCGCCGAATGTTGGGAAAACGGAAACAGCTTATGCCATTGCAGAACATTTATTTGGGCATAAAGGCGCTCTTTTACAAGTTCAAATAGATAGGGGATATACACCCGCATCATTAGCAGAGGTACAAGTACTGCGACAAACAAATGAGCATCATTCAAACTTATACGATGCGATTCAAACGAGTCCTTTTGCTGTTGTACTTTTTGAAAATATCAGCCAACAATCAGTCTCACTCTTAAATCTTTTTCAAGATATTTTTCATTATGGTTACGCGATTGACGAGCTAGGAAGAAAATATGATTTTCGTCATGCCATTATCATTATGACAACGACACTAGGATCTGAACGTATTGTAAACCTGGCACAGCCATCCTCTTCACATGAGACGTCACAACCACTGGACTTAATTCAATTAGTATTGAATGAGCAGAGAAATGAGCCCGTCCATCATCCCCAACAACTTTCGCCGCAAGAAATGTGTGAAGAAATGCTACCCGCATTGGAAACGAGTTTTTCGCCTAGTTTATTACATCAATTCAATATTGTGCCTTTTGCATTGCTCGAATATTCGGGTCTAGAAAAAATTATTCGTTTGAAACTAAAGAATTTTGCAGCTCAGCTGCATAGTCAATATGGTATCGAATTAAGCTATGCACCTGAGATTATCCGATTCTTGGTTCAAGAAAGCCTGTGGCGTGGCGCTCTCAAAAAATCCATTGAGAAAGTATTGCAGCAACATCTTTATTCTTGCGTTGCAAATGAATTAGTAAACTTTACGGATGAAAAAAATCGACCTAAACGATTACTGCTTCAGCTAAATGATTCAGGACAGTTGTTACGTTGCGAATTTATGTCACCGGGAGACGCAATACTTTATAAACTCTAAAAATAAAAAGGGCTGCAATGCAGCCCTTTTTAGGTTTTCTATTTTTATGGAATGTAAGTATAACCAAATGCTCCTGGTCCAGTGCCGCAGGCTGAAATATTAGTATAATGCGAATTCGCTTTCAATTTAAATGTTAATGAATTACATACGTTAGCAGGTGTGCTAGGAAGATTTACAGTATAACTGCCCGCAGATGGATTAATCGTAATAGAAGCACCCCATGGTAAGTTTAATGCGGTTGATCCTGCCACGTTTTTAATATTAGTACTGTTAGCACTAGTATAGGTTCCCGTTCCTTGAGCAATACCGTCTGCAGCAGCCGTTAAACTCTGAATAGATTGCATTGCTGAGTTAGTGGATTGAGAAGAGGATGCTGATTGGTAATATTTTACAGACATAACGATAATCATTGCCGCAATCGCTAATACAAGCATAATTTCTAAAAGCGTAACGCCTGCTATTGATTTGTTTAGATGCCTTTTCATAGTGTTTACTTCCTTATGACAGCCATTATAAGAGTATGGATTCGTACTGACAGTCTCAATGCGTAAAGCACTAAGACTTGCAGATTTATTGATAAAGATTACTATTTCTCAATTGCCTAAGCAAGAGCTATCACTTTCTAATCACGACTATTATTTAAATTTTTTGAGGTATAAAGATTATCTATGACAATTCAATCTGATTTATCACCCTATATTGAAATTAATCCTAGCTCTGAGGCAATCGGCAGCGTCATTTGGATGCATGGGTTAGGCGCAGATGCAAACGATTTTGTCCCAATCGCTCAAGAGCTAAACTTGCCTGATGGAATCCCCCTTCGATTTATTTTTCCAAATGCACCATTAAGACCCATAACTATCAACAATGGTTATGTAATGCGTGCTTGGTATGATATTACATCTATGACCAAAATAGAGGGACACATTGATCATCACGGCATTAATCAGTCTGTTAATCAAATCAATGAGCTGATTCACCGTGAAATTGAACGTGGCATTTCTTCTAATAAAATTGTATTAGCTGGATTTTCACAAGGCGCACTAATTGCTCTTATCGCCGGCCTTCGATTTAAAAATACCCTCGCTGGGATTCTCGCACTTTCCGGTTATTTACCTTACTCAACTGATGATCTAACAACTCAATTAACCACAGCTAACCGTAACATCCCCATTTTTTTGGGACATGGCACTGAAGATACCGTTGTTCCTTATGCACTAGGGCAATACACCAACGATGTTTTGAAAAAGCAGGGCTTTGATTGCAGCTTTCATCACTACCGCATGGCTCATGCAGTTTGCCCACAAGAAATTGACGATATTGCAGAATGGGTTAAGAAGGTATTTAACCTCAGTTATGGATAAGAACCTAGTACCGTTTCCATAACTGAGGTTATTTAGCTAACGACAATAGAAGACTCCGCATACTTTGCGGAGTCGAAGCAACAAATATAGTCCTAAAAAAGGTAAGCGAACCCACCTCCAACAAATTGCATATTGCCCGTATTGCGATTGCCATGCAGCCTCAGCCACTGAATATTTCCCAACAAATTCGTTGTGAATGAGTATTCAGCGCCAGCACCTAAATAAAGACCTGTTGCACCGTTTGTGCCCGAGTTAAATACTAAATTATTTTGAGCAGCCAACGCTGGGTTTGTTACCTTGAGACTTGATATTAACCGCCCTACACCCACCTTTCCAAACAGTGAAAAGCCTGACGAAGCAATCGGAAAAATAACTTTACCCAGTAAGCCATAAGAATAAAAACGATCACGAGCAACCGTCCATCCTGCCGAATGAATATTGACGCTTGAATAACTGGAGTAAATACCTTCGACAGCTAAAAAAGGCGAAAACTTATAACCTGCAGCCCCAACAACACCACCATTGCCTGAACTTGAAGGTCCAGGATAGTTTTTATGTTGAACCTTAGACCAACCGCCATTAGCACTTACATACCATCCATATGGAATAGAAACTGCTGCTATGCTTGAGAATGCACAAAAATAAGTTGTAGCTGCTACGGCCATTTTTAGAATTATTCTTCTCACATTTCCTCCTATCCAGATTTGTATAGCAACCCTAACATCAATTGATTGTTCCGGGGACTAAAGCTTGAGCCTAGAGAGCTCACCGAATTAAATCTTGTGTAAGCATATTCTAATCTCACATCCACGTTACTTGTGTAAGCACGCTCTATACCTACACCCAGTTGCTTGCCATTCAAGTTGAGTGTTTGATTATAAGTTGTATTTCCCGCCCTCACTTGAAAATGAGACCGCACCATTCCGCCACGGAAATATAACATCGTTCCTTGCCCCACGACAACGCCGGGAAGAATACTTAAGCCATAAGAATAGGTCTGTTTAATACTGGCAGGCATTGCTCCACCAGGTGTCATAAATGTTTGATAAGGACCACCGGTATTTGCAAGACTAGCGAGCGTTTCGCCACCTAAATAGAGATTGGCATTAAGCATACTGCCATAACCAGCAAATATCGAACCCATCGCACTACTTCTGCCAAACTTGACATTATTACCGGCTGAATCCGTTATATTCCAACGTCCTTGATTTGCGCCAGCGGCTATACCTAAATAAGCGCCCGCCTGAATGATTGATGAGCTCACCATCGTAACGAGAGCAATACTTGTGATCACGCTTTTTTTTAACATTTCACTCTCCAACAGCAGACATTACCATTCTTTATTATTCAAACTTATAGACTAAAGACATATTTGCTTGATCTGATTTAGGCGCACCGATCTTACTTGTAACCGTGGTATAAGCAGAATAAATATATTCCGCTCTTAAATCCCAATTTTGAGTCAAGCCTGTTTGTAATCCTACACCTATTTGGCCGCCTGCTTTTTTTGAGCCATTAGTAAATGACGTTTCTACTATGCCAAGTCTAAGAAATGCCATGGTATGCTCACTAATCATGATGGCTGGCAAAGCAGAAGCTCCAAAACCATATGTCGTTTTTAATCCATTATCATTGATTGGAATTGAACCCGGAGTTAAAAAAGCTTCACCTGCGATGTAAAAAGCAGGATTCATCATCATCCCATAACCTAAAAAAAGATTTCCTTCGATACCACGATAGTTATTAGCATTTTTAATGTTATCTCTGACTCCAGCACCAAACCCGCCATACGATACACCCATACAGTCTGCGAATACACTTTGAGAACTCATTGCTAAAATCGCACTTGCAATCAACCATTTCCTAATCATTTTGAACTCCTTTACTGTACATTGGCATATTGCGAAAGAATTTTTTGGTGGCGAAACTGGAAATGCCTTATGAGAAATCGTATCGAGCTAAACTCAAAAAATTCTTCTATAAGGAAAGATTCGGCATCATATAATATTTGAAATTGATATTCAACCGAAGCCCAACCTTACAAAGGTTACTTATTTTTTATTTTGATATGATACAAATATTTCATTTAATTGTTTTGTGACCCGTATAAATGTTGTGCGTTTGGATAACTCTTTAAGACGCTGCGCACCGACATAAGTACAAGTCGATCGAACTCCGCCTAAAATATCTAATATCGTGTTGCTGACTGGGCCACGATAAGGAACATTGACAGAGCGTCCTTCACTAGCTCTATATTCAGCAACCGCTCCATGGTGTTTTTGCATAGCTTCTGCTGAACTCATGCCATAGAAACGTTTAAATTGCTCACCCTCTTCTTCAATAATCTCACCGGAACACTCATCATGACCCGCAAACATGCCGCCCAACATGACAAAATCAGCCCCAGCAGCAAACGCTTTTGCAACATCACCAGGCGTTACACATCCACCATCCGAACACACTTGACCACCGAGTCCATGAGCCGCATCAGCACATTCAATAATCGCCGACAACTGTGGATATCCTACGCCCGTTTTTTCTCGAGTCGTACAAACTGAGCCCGGCCCAATGCCAATTTTTACAACATCAGCGCCTGATAGAATTAACTCTTCAACCATTTCGCCCGTTACAACATTACCCGCCAATATCACTTTTGTAGGATAAGCTTGACGTAACTTCACCAAAAATTCGACATAACGTTCCGTATAACCATTTGCTGCATCTAAACAAATAAACTGAAAATCCACTATCTTTGATAACTCATCCAGCTTATCAAATTCTTTGTCATTGACTCCGATTGAAATACAACAATAAGGCACAACATCCGGATTGGTGTTAGCAAATTTTCCCCA
>Ga0207030_1015_pt1 | contig 57509 bp, 40 predicted proteins | sample Alteio_BWMinCont_40_FD_153260 | JGI IMG/M metagenome (GOLD analysis project Ga0207030, IMG submission 153260) | Enriched cells from forest soil in Barre Woods Harvard Forest LTER site, Petersham, Massachusetts, United States -... | ecosystem: Environmental > Terrestrial > Soil > Temperate forest >... | reverse complement strand
TGCGCTACTAGAATTAGAGAGAAAACGCCGGCGCAAAGAAGACATTAATAATGAAATCTCCACCTTAAACGTTTTGCAAGCCGAGCCTAATCTTGCGCTAGCAGAATCTGAATACATCAAACTACAGTTAGCTAACTTGAATAAAGAGCTTGTGGAACTAGACAAACCTGCCCCAGCGCCAGCAGCTGCATCGCCAGCCATCGCTTTATTCAGACACCAACCCGTTCCTGCAAAACCAAACGTGATCGCACCTCAGTCTGTCGTTGCAAAACCACTTCGTGTATTTACGCAAGATGAAATACAAAAAATCTCAGAACATTATGAAACACTCCCAGATCACTTGAAAGAAATTATGGAAGCAGCGATATACGATAGATATAACTTAGAATTAATCAAGCAACCGGTCTTTCTTCGCAACGATAGCAAAATATATGATTTTGAATTTCTCATTAAATGGCTAGGCAACGAAGACAGCAAAGGAATTCCTGAAGATCAAGATAAGAAGTTCACTAAAAATGACATTCTCCCCTGCAACACACTCATCAAAGCAATGAACATTCTATTAGATATTATTGAAGGTGAAGAAAATGAATTTGGAGCAAGCTCATCGCAAGCAATTGTTGTTCCTAAAAATATGGCGCGTGCCCGCATATCACCTGTTCAACTTCAGTTAATTGAAAAAATATACTATTCATTAGAACCCAAACGAAAAGCATTGTTTGACGCTATTTGTCGAGATCCAAAAACAAACCAGATTATGGATGATCCTATTTTATTACCTGACGGTTATGTGTATGACAGAACAACTGCTCTGTTTTATTTAGAAAAATATCAGGGCAGATGCCCCTCTAATCCAAACATATTTTTCCAGCAAAAAGACATCCTGGCTTGTTGTTTTGTCATCTCTGTTCTCGACCAACTCAAAGAAAAAGCAAACAATTTGCTACAAGCAAAAAAGGCACAAGCTGAGTTACCAAAAAAACCGATTGATAATGAGAACTTGAGCAACACAAGAGACCAGTGTCTAGAAAATATTATTCTATTGCAAACTAAAATAAAAAAATCGCTTGCAGAGGATAACAATAGTAACCAATACAACAATGATATGGACCTTGTTCTCACTGCTGCAGCTCAATCACTCTCACAATTAAATCCAGACATTTTAGAAAAAGCCAAAAAAGAACACCCACGTTATAATGAAGTTGTGACGATGTTTGGAGGCTCAAAAAATTCATCATCAAGCACTTTTGGAAAATTCTATCGTCATGTTGCAGTTAAGATTGGCACGGTAAATGGTCAACCGGGGTTGCTCGTTGGAGCTGAGGTGAAAACTGCGGAAAGATTATTGGAAAAAATCGGGGTAAGCAGCGCTCCTAAAGCCCAATACTAAAGCGACAAAGCCATGTGACAACGCACATCCTCATAAAAAGCATTCAAAGCAGACTGAGGATGTGCTTTAGGTTTGGTTATTAACAAACGTTCAACCTCTTTTTTAGCATCAACCCACGTAGTTTTTTCTTTACTTGTTTTATCAATAACAGCCACAACATCATTCATAAGATGACTAGACGCAGATTTTTTTCTAAAAAAAGTATGCCAGCCATCCTGACTTCTCACTTTCATTTTAATCTCAGTTAAACAAACCTTAGACAGTGTTTCTACTAGAGCATCATAGTTCTTTTTTATCTCTTGATTGTCTAGTTGCAAAAATCGCGCCTTAGAAAAACTCTCAGAAAAACTTTTAAATTGTAGAGGTAAATGATCCAATAATTTATTCATAGACTGTAGAAAACTCATTTGTGTTTCCTGAGACACTTTTATGCTTGGATCATTCATCAGTGAGCATATACAATCTAAAAATTCTTGTGCCTTAGCTGCATTTGCAGTCCGAATCTTATCACCCAACACAGACTCAGCGAGCACTCGTATTTTGTAAACAAACAATGGACTTTTATCGACAAAATCAAACGACAGTAGAAAACTATTTATTTTATTTTCAAAAACAGAATCAAGAGATAACAAATAATATCGTCTGTGAGGTAAAAAACCATGAACTTTGTTGACAATACTCAGCTGCAATTCTTTTGGATACGACAAAAATAGGTTGATATCCATATTATTAACCAGATACTCTACCCAGTAACACTCGTTCCAGGATGAAACATCCGTTCCAGCGAATAAAATTGCCATCTCATCAGGAGTCATTGACTTTAAAAGCTGGCTGTAAAATTGGCCGTTAATTTCACGTTGTAACATTTGTATCTTGATATCCCTAGGCAATAATGCAATAACTTGATCTATCTCATTTGAAATAACTTCTACAAATTTTTGGTTAAGTCGTAGAAAACATGGCGTTGATTTTTTCAAAAATTCAATTGCAAAATCAATTTTATTATTTACATGGGGGTAAAAAATTTCAAATAATTCTTTTGATATGCTCATCTCAAAAGCTGTCTTCCCTAAATTATTCTTAACAGATAGATCCATTTTTTTCGTTAGCAAATGCGCAAGCAATGATGTATTTTGAAATTTAACAGCGATATGTAACAGTCCATTTCCATTCACATCTCGTAACTGTACCCCGTCAGGAATGTAATCTATCAACTTGATAACAACACTCGCATCTGAAATTTGCACTGTTTCTGTTAATATTTTTTTGACAAAATCACATGTACTCTGCATGACAGACGGCTGACTAAAATCTCTATCACGGAAATATTCATGAACCATGATGACAACAAACGCATTCCGCATTTTGAAATCCAAAACAGCATCATCATTTAATTTAGCTAAGAGGATTATCATTTCACACTGAATTCTTTCATCCAGCAATAGCTCTGGATGTAGGCCGAATAGCATTGAAATAGACTTGACTATCTCATTGACATTGAAAGTAAACGTGACAGCTTCATTGCCATCTGATATTTTGCAATTATCGATACTTCTCTGTAAGAGTAACAATTGATAATTTAGCTTATCAAGAACAGTGATATCAGAATGTGGTATAAATAGATTTTCAATTTTCTTGATAAAATTGGCTGTAACTGACTTGCTCTCATTCAGTTTTTTTAAAGCATTTTTTCTTATTTCATTTCGAGCAGACATAGAAAATCTTAAAAATAATTCCTGAGGCATAAACTCAAAAAAATAAACACCTGCTTTACCTTCACGAACAAACTCTATCAACTTTTTTAAAGAACAAGCTTTTAAAACAACTTGATAGAAATTTATATTTAACTTATTTTCTAATAAATAAAATCGCTCACTTCCTGACAGCTGCCTTACCATTTCTTCACATCTATCCTTAACAAGACTCGCTATACTATCTATGCCAGCAATAAAGCGTGATTTCCTGTATTCATAATCATAAGATGAGCTATCAACCCTTTTAATGATATTGCTAACATGGATATAAGACTTTAAAAAATGAGTCGCAAATTGAATGTCTTGATTTTTTGGATACAGCTCTTGAAATAGTTGCTCATTACTCTTTTCAATAACCAAATCATAACACGATTTATTTTCTTTATTTCGGATAGCTGGATCTGGATCATGCTCAAACAACTTCATAACTATCCAGAGACAGCCATTTTCTATCATTCTATGAAGCAACGTATTACCTTGCTCATCTTTATAATGAGCAAGAGAAGGATTGTTTTTCATTATTTCAATGAATAGCCATTTATCCTCATTTGGATAACTATCGCTAAGAGAAACCAAGAACTCAAACATCAAGTTAGTCGCTTGTTTATTTTTAGTCTTTTTTTCTTTTTCAAGGAAAGGAATAAATTTCCTAGCGACATTCAACACCACATCGGATGGTTTTAAGCGAAGTGCAGCAAGCAAAATCGATTCTTTATCTTTATTTTTTCTTGTCAATCTTGCACCTTGGTCCACTAAAAATTGCACCAAATCGCCCCGCTTATTTTTAGCTGCAACAAAGATTGGATAATCATCTAATAATTCAATCTCGTTAACAATTTCCGGTGTTTCCGCAATCAACCTTGACAACCATGGCCTGTGATCTATTAATAAAGCCTGAATGAACAGTCTTTCTTTTTTAAGAGCATGCTGCTCGATAAGTGATGGATTGGAAAATAGGATATCCAGATGCTCAGAAAGTTGTTGTTCCAGCTGCCTTATCGTCAGATTGATTAATGAAGTCAATTGACTTTTTTCGTTAGAAAAAATCCTATATTCGTTCTCTTTTTTTTCTTTCAATTGAATGAGTTCATTTATAAACTCAAGACACTCTATTTTTTCTGATTTTATTTTTTCTTGTTGATCTTTAATATAGTCTTTAACAGTATTGTCTAGATTGCCCTTGAGAAAAATTTCCATTCTTTTAAAAAACAAGTTCTTAATATATTTTATCGCCTCAGCTTGAATAGCAACACAATCTAATGGTCGATATCGTCGATAATCTGATAGTGATTTGAGGTAAATAAAATTTTCATTATAAGCACTCAGTTCTTGTTGTATGTGATCAACGTACACACCCACTTTCTTATTGGGATAAATTGTTATTTGAGCACACGATCCAAATATTGGTATTTTTATTTCTTGTGTTGATTCAGGTGACAGCGTTTTTATCACGCCACCTTCAACATATTGACTCTGTAGCTTAAGTGGATCGACTTGGGTGAAAGTGAAGCTTGGACAACAATCACAATCAATATTGGTTGTATTCGATATGACGACATAGGATACATTATTGGATAGAATTTCTTCGTGCTTGACTTGAGCTAGTTTTAATTTCTTAATCATCAAATTTTTTGCCACAACCGCATGATGATCCATGCATATATCAACAGCCATATGATAAATTTGTCCACCAGCTGTTTTGCATATCACGCTTCCGCCATAACAGACATTCATACCCTGCAATTTTATTTGATCCTCTTGATCTGCAAGAGCAATTGATTTAATTTTTTTAGCATCATCTCTATCATAACTTGACGAAAAACTATAATTATTCGTATTGGAGTAGCTAGGATCTTTTCGATAAGGAAATGATTTTGAAAAAATATTGATTTGACTCGGTTGACCACCTTGAACAAACACCATCATATTATGGAGATTATCACCAACCCGAACGGGAATCGTTCCAAACAATAAATGTAAATTCTCAGGACATATCTCACAAAACTTTTCTATTTTTTCGACAAGACTTGAAAATCCTTGCAACGATAACGGTCCTCGATCTTTATGCGGATACAAGGCGAACTCATTCATCGCTAATCGAGTGATATGATTCACTTTATCCACACACATCTTAGTCACAAATTTGCCTGACACCAGCATTCTTTTGACTTCGCGATATGACACTGTACTCTTATCATCACACAGCGCTAATTTTCTTAATGTTGTAGAATTTTCAAAATTTTCTTCAATATGAATCAAGAGCGCTCGCAACATTAAGTCTTCTAAATAATTTATCATGCGCTGAATGAGCGCATCTTCAGTCTCAACCAGACGACGTTTAACACTAAAATTGGGAGTACTTATGGAATTCTCGTTATATTCACCTAAAGGAGAATTTTTTTTATTTGACTCATTAATTTGACATACCATTATTTCTTTAATGATGGGTATCGAGGCAGAAGCTTCCCCAGCTTTGCGCCGATTTATTTTTTGTAACTTTCCAAGCAAGCCTTGATTCAGGTGGGTAGTAAGCATGGGTACAGCCTAGTGATTGCCAACGGATCGTGCACATTTTAGCCTGATGTGTCTTTGGTGTCAAATTTAAATCTTATATCTTGTATCAAATTGCTTGTTTTTGTATTATTAATATACTATTATTTATCCGTCAATTACTCAGCGATGCCCTTATGATTCCAAATACATTCACCGAAAATCTTGTTGGTTCGTTTTCGACAGCATTAGCTGCGGATACACTGAATCTTCTCGCAAATCACTATCAGCTTCTCTCACCCGCAAACAACTCTATCGCAAAAGAAATTAGTATTGATCTCATGTACCTTTTTCTCGCGCATTACAATGATGAAGCCAGCTCAACAAGCAATGTGACTTACGCAATTGGAAGGACATTACGTTACACAAGTTTGCTGCAAGCAAACCATGCATCGCTTTTTGGAAGAGCCATTGGACTTGTCTGCAATGTAAATAAAAAAGGATGGCGAGGCGCCGCTCATTCTGCATTTAGCTTCGCAGGCAGTAAGTTAGGTTATTTTGCGCATGCAAAAGTTCTTGAGGGAATCGATCACGCAATCGAAACGATTAGATTCTGTGTCGAATAGTACAATACGTTTCGCGAATAAAAAATGTCGTGATAACCGCGAGAACAATCGCAACCGGAATCACACTCAGTGCAAATTGATAGGCATAGACAGGATAAATTCTTGCACCTTGCACGAGCATTCCCGTCCATTCCATATCTAATAATTTTCCAACAACTGGCTGGAAAATATTCCCGCCAACCATGACAACCATATTTGTTAAGGCAATCACAGTCCCTGCAATTTTCATTTTGCTAGCTTCATGACAAATAGCAAAAATAAGAATTTGCGCACTTGAGAGAAGCCCAAATACAAGCAATAAAACATAAATACTCATTAATGATAAGTTGGGCACATAGAGCAATATGCAAATCATGATGACTGCTAGAATAGAACCTATTTTGATAGGCAATACGCGACGTTTTATATGATCAGAAAGCCACCCCCACACGGGCCCACCAATTGCCCATCCTAAAAAGATCATTGAATTTGCGTATGCCGCATGATTTCTCGTCAAATGATGCGCATGCTCCAAATAAGGAATACCCCATAATTCAGCAAATGCAGATAGCGATATATATAATAAAAATCCCACCAACGCATTTAACCAAATTTGCGGATTCTTTAAGGCTACTGCTAATCCAGCAAATACATTTTTAAAGCTAATCACATGGATATGATGATTGTCATGTAAAGGACTAGAATCACGCACAATCAATAAAATAATAAAAGCCAGAACAATTCCCGCTGCGGCAGAAGCATAAATAGTCGTTTGCCAGCCAACTGCATCAACCATGACTCGTAGCAACACATCACCTATCATGGCACCTATCATGCCTAAACATAAAATAATCCCAGAAACCAACGCAAATCGATTGGGAGGTAACCAAATAGTTGCCAGCTTGAGCGCACCGACAAATGCAAATGCAGATCCAAATCCCACGAGAAACCGGCCAATTTCGGCAATGATCAAACCATAATTACCTGCGAATAAATAAGTCCCTATGGAGCAGAAAACACAAGCTAATGTTAACAACCGTCTAGGACCATACCTATCCATGAGCAAACCGACAACGATTTGCATAGGCACATAGGCATGGTAATAAAATGCAGACAAATTACCGACCTGGGCCCCTGTTAAATCATAGGCTCTCATTAATTCAGGCGTCATCACACTCGGGGAAATTCGTAAGAAATATTCGTAACAGTAAAAAAGCGCACCTAATCCGCAAATAAACCAAGGCAACACAAACGATCTTCTAAAGGTATCTGTTGTCATCTAACTTATTCCTTCAGCAAGTTTTGGCAGTGCTATATTTCATGATTCCCGACCACCGAGCAGATGTCAATTCAAATTAATGGCGGGGCGGGGAGTGCCTAATTTTAAATCAGCCCCTATTTGAAAAACGATGCTTAAGTTCTCGATTCTGTAAGCGACGGATGAGGGGTGATTTTAAGCCAAAAAACACCCCTCATCCGCCATTCTGGCGGCTTCTCCCACAAGGAGAGAAGCAAAAAATCTCAATAGAAATTATGCGGCTATCCCTCAGCCCTAAATCCTCCTTTTTCAAGGGGGGGCTATACGAGATAGTGCTTATGACTCACAAACAAGCCCTAATTTTTACGCGCCACGCCTGTCGCTATAGCTGCTTCTGCAACCGCTTTTGATACGCTGGCTCTTAGACGTGGATCCATTATTTTAGGAAGCAAATAATCAGGCCCAAATTCTAATTCTTTTTGAAAAGTAATCGCTTGAATTTCTTGTGTAACCGGCTCTTTTACTAAATTTTTAATCGCATAAACAGCGGCTAATTTCATTGCCTCATTAATACACGTAGCGCGCACATCCAGAGCGCCTCTGAATATATAAGGGAAACATAATGCATTATTAACCTGGTTGGGAAAATCACCTCTTCCCGTTGCCATAATAATATCTTGACGTACTTGATGAGCAAGCTCAGGCATAATCTCAGGCGTTGGATTGGATAATGCAAAAATCACTGGCTTAGTTGCCATTGAAGCCAACATATCAGCTGTCAATATTCCAGGACCTGACACGCCAATGAAGACATCAGCATTTTCCAATGCACCGGCAAGAGATCTTTTTTCAGTTTGGATTGCGAATTTTTGTTTATAACTATTTAAATCAGACCGCCCTGAATGAATAACACCAGCTCTATCTACCAGCATTAATCGAGCGGGATCAGCCCCCAGCTCAATTAGCAATTGCATGGAAGCAAGACCTGCAGCACCAGCGCCGGCACAAACAATAGTGACATCATTGAGTTGTTTTTCTTGTAATTCCAAGGCATTCAGCAAGCCCGCTGCTATCACAATTGCCGTACCATGTTGATCATCATGGAACACAGGAATAGAGAGTCGCGATTGCAACTCTTTTTCAATAACAAAACATTCAGGAGCCTTAATATCTTCAAGGTTTATCCCACCAAATGTGGGAGCAATTCTAGCGACTGTATGAATAAATTCAGCCGGATCGTCTTCCTCTACTTCAATATCATATACATTGATACCTGCAAAACGCTTAAATAAAACCGCCTTGCCTTCCATCACCGGCTTACTTGCTAACGCACCCACATTCCCCAATCCAAGCACAGCTGTGCCATTTGAGATAACAGCCACTAAATTGCCTTTGCCTGTGTATAAATAAGCAGACTCTGGATCTTTTGCAATTTCCTTAACAGGCTCAGCAACACCCGGCGTATAAGAAAGAGAGAGATCTTCTTGGGTAACAGTAGGCTTTGTTATTTCTACACTTAACTTACCCGGCACAGATCCTGCATGATACTCCAAAGCCGCTTTACGAAAATGTTCTGACATAGTAGCGATCAACTTAGTGAATGGTTTTATTGAATAAGAGTTTGTCGCCTCTTGGGAGCTCTTCTCTGTAAAAAAAGAGATGATGAGAGAGATTTTTTATAAATCCCCCTTGTTTCAGACGTTGTTGCGAAAATCACAATGTGCTCTTCTATCCCCTCTCCCCTTGTGGGAAAGGGTTAGGGTGAGGGGTATTTTTAGCTTAAATGCACCCCTTACCCGTCGCTTACAGAATTGAGAACTTAAGCTTCAGTCCAGCCTGACATTATGAATGTCAGGCGTTCCGTCAGCGAGCCTTATTGGCTTTCTTTTTGCTGCCCAGCTGCATCTTTGCCTTTACCACGGCCTCTCATTCCATACTTTTGTTGGAAACGATCGACTCGTCCAGCCGTGTCTACAATTTTTTGCTTGCCGGTATAAAAAGGATGGCATTGAGCACAAACATCCAAGAGCAAGTTTTTGCCGGCTGTAGACCGCGTTTCAAAGACATTGCCACAACTACAGGTTACTTTGATTTCTTTATATTCCGGATGGATATCTTGCTTCATATTAAACCTCGTTGAACTAAATAAAATAGCTAGTCAATTTGCCACTCTCGAATATCAACTAGCCAACAAAATAAAAAATAAGCTGGCCATGATAACGGAGAGACTGGCTTGAATCAAGTCACAAACTCAGCAAATACGGGTGTATGGTCTGAAGGGCGCTCTAAACCACGCGGTGACTTATCTATTCCACATTGAATACACTGAGAAGCGAGGGCCTCTGTTGCCAATATATGGTCTATACGCATGCCTCGATTGCGTTTAAAAGCATTTAAACGGTAATCCCACCAACTAAAGCTGTTCTCAGGCTGAGTTTGTAAGCGAAAACAGTCTTGAAATCCCAATGAAAGCAATTCGTTAAATGCTGCTCTTTCTGGTTCAGTGCATAATACTTGGCCCTGCCATTCCACAGGATCATGAACATCAATATCTTGAGGGGCAATATTAAAATCTCCCATTACAACAACCTTGGGATATAACGTTAATTGCTCCTTCAAAAAAAGTGTTAATGCTTGTAACCATTTCAATTTATAGTGATATTTATCAGAATCAACGCATTGGCCATTGGGTACGTAGAGATTGAATACGCGGACATCACCCACTGTTATTGCTAACACACGTCGCTGCAAGTCCTCTAAGCTAGGGATGTTTACATGAACATCTTCTCCTTTTTGCTTGCTTAAAATCGCAACCCCATTGTAAGCTTTTTGGCCGCTATAAACGACTTCATACCCTAACTGCTTAATTTCATCTACCGGAAAACTCTCATCTGGCACTTTCGTTTCTTGCAAACTCAGCACATCCGGTTTTACCTTGTCAAGCCAATCCATCACGTGCGGTAACCGCACGCGTAATGAATTCACATTCCAGGTTGCAACTTTAAATGCCATCGCTTCAATCACTATAATATAAATCAAACTCTACCGGATGTGTGGTCATACTCACCCGAGCAGCTTCCTCACGCTTAATACCGATATAAGCCGTTAACAAATCTTTAGAAAACACGTCCCCTGCCAATAAAAATTCATGATCCGCTTCTAAGCAATCCAATGCTTGCTCCAGTGAAGAACACAGGCTAGGTAATGATTTTAATTTCTCAGGCGGCAAGTCATACAAGTTATCATCGACTGCTGCACCAGGATGAATTTTATTTTGAATCCCATCCAATCCCGCCATCATCATCGCTGAAAATGCTAAATAAGAATTAGCAAGCGCATCGGGAAAACGAACTTCAATGCGTTTTTCTTTTTCGCTAAACACATGTGGTATACGTATGCCAGCCGAACGATTGCTTTCTGAATACACCATAGTAACCGGCGCTTCATACCCTGGAACTAATCGTTTGTAACTATTCGTCGCCGGATTCGTTAATGCATTTAACGCACGCGAATGCTTAATCAATCCGCCAGTGTAATACAAGGCCATTTCAGATAATCCAGCATAAGCATCACCCGCAAACAAATTTTTTCCGCCCTTTGCTAAGGATTGGTGGCAATGCAAACCACTTCCATTATCACCCACCAACGGCTTAGGCATGAACGTCACCGTCTTTCCGTGAGCATGTGCTAAATTATGTAAAACATACTTAAAAATAAGCATTTCATCTGCTTTTACCAACAACGAGCTATAGCGAGTTGTTATTTCATTTTGATTACAGGTTGCCACTTCATGATGATGCACTTCAGGAATCAGCCCCATCTCCATCAATGATTGACACATCGCGCTTCGCAAATCATGAGACGAATCCACCGGTGGCACAGGAAAATAACCACCTTTCACTCTCGGTCTATGACCCATATTTCCTTCTTGAATGATGCTGCCAGAATTCCATGCAGCTTCGAGAGAATCCACTTCATAAAAACAGCCATTCATTCCAATGTTCCAACGAACGTCATCAAAAATAAAAAATTCGACTTCTTGGCCAAAATAACAAACATCTGCGATGCCTGTTTTTTTCAAATAAGCTTCTGCTCTTTTTGCTACTGCTCTTGGATCACGCAAATAGGCTTTTTTTGTCACAGGATCCATGACATCGCAACGGATATTCAAAGTAGACATTTCAGTGAAGGGATCAAGAACAGCTGTGTCAGCATCAGGCATTAAAACCAAATCCGATTTGTTGATATGACACCAACCTACGATAGATGATCCATCAAATACTTTACCGTACTTAAAAAACCCATCATCCACTTTGTTTTTAGGGATTGTGACGTGATGCTCTTTTCCACGTAAATCGGTAAAACGTAAGTCAACAAATTGAACGTGATGCTCTTCAATTAGCTTATTAATAACATTGGCCATAAAAACTCCTTCAAAGGCTAAAAGCACGCGCGAAATAAAGCACGTATTCTAGCCTATGAAATTTGAAGATGGCTATGATTTTATGGGTAATCCGAATAAAATCCCTTTTATTCAAGTTTACTGCTACATTTGCTTACGCTTGCCTTGTTTATTCTCAGACGTAGATGCAGCAGTGGCAGGTTGGTCGCTGGTTTTTGCCCATAAACTACTCCTATGTCTTTCCGCTTCCATTAAACCATAATTTGCAGCAGCCACCACACGACGCAAGCTAGCTTGGTACTCTTCTTCTATGTTGACGTGTTGAGCTACTACTTGATTGAATTCCTGCTCTAGGAGATCTTCCTCTTTTGCAGCAGGTTTCGCCACAGACGCACCTGTGACATTTATTTTTTGTTTTTTAGCAGCTTGTTTGGCAACAATAACATCCACTTTATTTTTGAGCGCCTCTACCTCATCCCCTATTGAACCAGCTTGTTGTAAGGGTGGGGTAACCATCGGGCTCATTCGAGCAGCCATACCATCCAACTCCTGTTGAAGCTCATCTATCCCGCTTAAAATAGCTTGTGTTGAATTTATGGGTTGTGATGATGATGAAGCAGCCGCTGACATATCAGCGGAATTAACAGCTAAAACATCTGAAGCCTCCAGAGAAAAATCATCTTGCATATCAAGATCTGCAGACTGAGACTGCAGGATAGAAAGTGCAGACTCCCCCGCATCCAATCGACTTAGCGTGTCTGGCAATGTCCAATCAAGGCATTGTATTGCTTGCTCTTCTTCAGTGTATTCGGGTAACTCACTCATTCCAGTGAGTAATGATAAATCATGAGCTTGACTATCTGCTAATAGTTGCAAATCGTCTGCAGTAGGTAGAGCTGGTAAAGGATTCTCAGGATCATCGATGTCCATGTCTACATCCTCAGATTGAAACGGCACAGGCGAGGCTAATGTAAAATCATATATCTCATCAAATTTTTTCAACCATGCTGCGGATATTACCCTCGAAGCAACTTTAATGCGTCTCGGAAATACAGCCCATAATGCATCAACAATCGCTCGAAGTTTTGCATCATCGAATGTGTTCTCATTTTCCATATCACAAAGTTTTAGTGTTACATGACTTGGCACTGCAGAAATTATTTTTTGTATCGACACAATCTCTAAATCTGACAAACGTATTAACGTCAGATTTGGCATCGCACCGCTTGTCATTTGCTCCATCACAACATCTATACTATCCGCTGATAGCGCTCTTAGGGATAGTGTATTAATTTGACTTTGAAGATCAGGTGTTTTGTTTAGAAAAGCAGAAACACTCGCTGCACCCGTTTTTACAAAACCCAGAATGTTAATATTGCTATTTTTATTTAACACTATGCCCGCTTGTTTAGCATCATTAGCACCAATTACTGTTATCGATACAGAATTGACACCAGATTGAGCGGCCTGATCTATAAACGAATTCATTATCTCTTGATCACATTCAGGAGCGATACCACTAATCGATATACGTGGGACTTGGCCTTGCGCTTTCATTATTTCAATGAGTTGTAAACTAATTTTAGGCATTTCTATTTCCTCTGGCTTGTTTTAGACTAGTAATTGAAAATCATACGTCATAATACTTAAGATAGTATTAAAAAGATACAGAATTAAAAAAATTTAATATCACATCCTTAATTAGCTAAAATCGTTAAGCTCAGGTAAAATACAGCCCTTTTGACAACTCAGGTGAACAAATCGTGTCTGAACAATTAAGAAACATAGCTATTATTGCCCACGTTGACCATGGTAAAACCACTCTGGTCGACAAATTGCTCCAACAAACCGCAAGTCTTTCAAAAAAAACAAATAATACTGAGCGGGTATTAGATAGCAACGATTTGGAACGTGAACGTGGGATCACTATTTTGGCGAAAAATACTGCCATTAAATGGCATGATTATCGCATTAACATTGTAGACACCCCAGGACATGCCGACTTTGGCGGCGAAGTTGAGCGAATTCTATCGATGGTTGATTCTGTTCTTTTATTGGTCGATGCTGTCGATGGACCTATGCCGCAAACACGTTTTGTCACGCAAAAAGCCTTCGACCAAGGCTTAAATCCTATTGTCATCATTAATAAAATTGACCGGCCTGGCGCCAGACCTGATTGGGTAGTTGATCAAGTCTTTGATTTATTTGACAGATTAGGCGCAACGGACAAACAATTAGATTTCCCCATTGTTTATACATCTGCATTATTAGGCTATGCGACCTTAGATTTATCTCAGCCCAGCGAAGATATGACACCGTTATTTGAAACCATCGTCAAATCCGTTCCCGCTCCCGATGTTGAGGCCAATGGCGCTTTCCAAATGCAAATCAGCACACTGGATTATTCCAGCTATGTGGGAATGATAGGGATTGGCCGAATTAAGCGTGGCCAAGCAAAAACGAATATGCAAGTCAGCATTATCGATAGAGAAAATAATGTTCGTCAGGGCCGAATTTTGCAAGTACTCGAATATTTAGGATTAGAGCGTGCAGAAGTTCCTACCGCAGAAGCAGGCAACATTATTGCGATTACCGGAATCGACAACTTAAAGATATCAGATACTATTTGCGATCCAAGCTGCATTGAAGCGCTACCACCACTCACAGTTGATGAACCGACTATCAGCATGACTTTCCAAGTCAACACATCTCCCTTCGCTGGCAAAGAAGGCAAATTTGTCACTAGCCGCAAAATACGCGAACGACTCGAAACAGAATTATTGCATAACGTTGCTCTGCGTGTTGATGACACAGCAGATCCCGACAAATTCAAAGTCTCAGGCAGAGGCGAATTACATCTTTCTATTTTGATCGAAAACATGCGTCGCGAAGGATATGAGCTTGCTGTATCTCGTCCAGAAGTTATTACCAAACAAGTCGGCGATGAATTACAAGAACCTTATGAAGTCTTAACCGTCGATATTGAAAGCGAACACCAAGGCACCATCATGGAACGTTTAGGTGAACGTCGCGGCGAATTAAAAGATATGATCCCCGATGGCAAAGGCCGCGTTCGATTAGATTACATTATTCCCGCACGCGCACTCATCGGATTTCATACTGACTTTTTAACATTAACATCGGGAACTGGCTTGATACATCACGTATACAGTCACTACGGGCCCGCTGTAAAAGGTGCATTAGCCAATCGACAAAACGGTGTCATGATTTCCAATCAACAAGGCACTGCGTTAGGTTTTGCATTATGGAATTTACAAGAAAGAGGCCGCATGATTATTGGCCCGCAAACCGAAGTGTATGAAGGCATGATAGTCGGCATCCATTCACGCGACAATGATTTAGTTGTGAATGCCTGCAAAGCAAAACAGCTTACCAACATGCGCGCATCGGGTTCTGATGAAAATATTATTTTGACGCCGCATATTAAAATGTCGTTAGAACAAGCGTTAGAATTTATTGATGATGACGAATTAGTTGAAGTGACACCGCAATCTATTCGTATTCGAAAAAAATATTTGAAAGAGACGGATCGTAAGCGGGATTCGAAGAGCAGCGGTTAGTCTATCATGTAAAATTCACTTTTAGACTTGGAAATTTACATGAAATAGGATAACCTATTGTTTGTAGGTAATATTTTTGGGGCAATATCCTATGTTTGAACGCTCTATTTCAGATTTTTTGCTAAAAACGGCCAAAAGCTTTCCGGCCACCTTATTGACTGGCCCTCGTCAAAGTGGAAAAACCACGCTGCTTAAACAGCTATTTCCAGACTACTCTTATATCAATTTAGAAGCACCTGACAGTCTGTTGCGTTTACGAAATGATCCCCGCAGCTTCTTATCGACTAACAAAAAACCATGGATCATTGATGAAGCCCAGCACTTTCCAGAACTATTCTCTTATCTACAAGAAGAAATGGATAAAACCCCACAACCAGGACGATTCATTCTTTCCGGTTCTCAAAATTTTTTATTGAATGAAAAAATCAGCCAAACACTTACGGGGCGCGTTGCTGTCTTAGAACTTTTTCCCTTAAGTTATTCAGAGTATTTAAGTAATACTAGTGTAGCTACTCAAACGCTTTGGGAGCACCTCTACTTGGGTTCCTATCCACGACCCTATCATGAGCATCTAGATTCTACTGTTTGGTATAATAGTTACATTCGCACTTACTTAGAAAGAGATGTGCGCAGCCTCATTCAAGTTCGCGAGCTAACGACGTTCCAGCTTTTTTTGAGACTATGCGCGGGCAGGCATGGCCAATTACTTAATTTAAGTGCTTTAGCTAATGATTGTGGTATTTCACAAACAACGGCAACTCATTGGCTAAGCATTCTTGAAACTAGCTATATCCTCTACCAATTAAAACCCCACCATCAGAATTTTAATAAGCGCTTAGTCAAAACACCAAAACTTTATTTTTATGAAAGTGCATTGGTCTGTCATTTATTGGGAATTGAATCTCCAGAACATCTTCAAACACATGCTCAGCGTGGCGCTATTTTCGAAGGTTTTGTTTTGGCAGAAATTATTAAATTTTATGCGGCAAAGGGTAAAACGGCTCCTTTATATTTTTGGCGTGACCATCTCGGAACAGAAGTGGATGCCCTTTTGGAAGCGGGGTCTAATTTATTTTCGATAGAAATAAAATCAACAGCGACCTTTAGCGAAAATTTACTTTCCGGATTAAAGAAATGGCAAAAAATAGCTGGCGAAAAAGCAAGAGGATCGTTTTTAGTTTATGGGGGTCAGGAAAGCTTTCGTTATAGCGATAGTGAAATTGTCGCCTGGGACAAGTGCTTTGAGTTATTAATGCAGAAAATTAGCTAATTTTTCATTTATTTCTTTGATTAACTCCACCGGCGCAACTTTTAAAACCACTGGATTAGCGTATCTTACATCCGACTCATTCACAGTCATTAGCGTACTCTCATTTCCTTTCAACAGCCGTAACAAACCCATCATATATTTTTTCGCATCCACCTCAACCACTTGATACACTTCCAGCGTCACCCACTCTATAAACTTTTTTTGTGCGACATGCTGATCCACCAAAAAATCATTCCCCATCAACACTGCAACACCTTTGCCTTGCGTGATATCATTTAAAATCATTTTAGATATCACATGATCTCCCAACTGAAACCCGCACAAGAAATATTTTACGGATAACCGCATATACTCTTCTGCTTTCGCAAGCAGTGCTTCCGTACCGTCTGACCGATTTTCAGCTAAAATAATGACTTTTTTTGCGAGTGAATTCGATAATTGATTGATGATATTTCCCGCCTGAAAAAAACCGGCTTGCCAATACGTCATTCCCAGAATAGACGCGTCAGTTAAAATCTGTTGGATGCTTTTCTCAAACTGCTGAATTTTATTTTCATCGAGAGGAAATGCCAAATTGTCTAACCATTTTAATTTGTTTTGACAACGCAATAACAATGCATGATAACAACGCCAATCACATGCTTGATCAATCAATGTGGTTCGAAAGACACTCCCTGCTTTTTCATCAACAAACCCCGAGTAAAGACAAGCCCCCATTAATAAATCATAAATCGTCAGATAACGTCCATCTAAGGTTTGAATAGCAACACTAGGATACTTACCTTGTAAAATATTTTTCGCCCAAGCTATTTGGGTATCAATTTGTTGTCGGCAGAAATACTGGAGATCAGGATGATACGATGTGATTCTAAAAATAGTTTGCGGATCCATTTTTTTTAGACTTTCGGCCATTTGGGTTTTTATGTTTTCGGCTTCATCATCTTTTCGCAAAATAAGCTCGTGCATAGCCGATGCGATTTGAGTTTCCTCGGGACTATTGAGTATGTATGCGGAAGGGAGGCTCATAAGACATCCGTGATGGCTCGTTAGAGTTTAATTCTAGCATTAAATCTCATTTTATTGCTACTTGAGTTGGCTGTATTGCATTTTTATTGCTTTCCGCGTTTGCGCTGAAAATAATTCAGCCGCATTCGGCTTTCCTTGCGAAGTAGATGAAGGTTTTTTTAAAACTCCCGAACTACTACTACCACCTTCCAAGAGAACAAGAGGATTGCTTTTTAATTCTTTTCTAAGCTTCTGTGTAAATAGCTGCGCTTCATTGAGTTGTGGAGCTGGAGCAGATGCTGATGACAGCTTTGCTGATTCTGCAGAACAATTCGGGGATTGTTTGAGCGGTGGAGCAACATCAGAATTATCTTCCGAATCATTCTGAGATTGATTTTGTAAATTATATTTACCTAACACGCTTTTAGCTTTGGAAACAGATTTCTCTAATTTATTAATACGATCTTGACACCCAAACTCTTTTAAGAACTTTGTACAAACTGAGCTATTTGAAGGAAGATACATTTTAGTAAGCGTATAAGCAGTTCGGTCAACCTCACCAACCTGGCTAATATCGTACTCAAGCTCGGATCTTATTCTTATAAGATCTTTAAATTGTGAATTTTTCTCCGGATCAAGCAAAGCCTTTCTTTCATTTTCGAGCCGGTCAATCTCTTTATTTATTTCATCATTTTTGGGCGAGCCGACTTTATATACATTAAAAAGTCTTGATTCTGCCGCAGGTTGTCTTTCAAGTCTACTATATAACTCATTTATTTTTTTACAAATGCTTGTGACACCTAATATATGATCAATTTCATTTACTAACTTCTCTGGCTGTATAACAGCACCATCACATTTCTTAATAGTATCGAGAAGACTCTCTATAACTTTTACCTTTTCTATTTCACATGCTGCTTCATACTCACATTGTCGATCACGGTATTTTGTAAGATTTGTAAGTACAATTCTAAATCCTCCTTCGTCATCAAATAAGTTTTTCCATTTGCTTCCCTTAAGAACTTTATTTTTATTAGCAATATCAGTTATTTCACTTTGGAATTTTTCAAGTTCGACAATATACGTAGACAATGCTTGTGATGGTTTGTCGAAAGATACAGTTATAGCCGAAAGTTCATTCATGAATTGCTGAACGCGCTCATTCTTTTCGGATTTATCAACAGACATCTTTTCTGTGAGCAATTGTTTCGTCCGCCTTATCAATGCCGAAACCTTCGAAGCTTCCTCATCTGGAAAACCTAAACGTCTATTAGAATCAAGAAGTACCGTAAGAGGTTTTCGTATATTGCTCATAAACCTATTCCTCACATTAAATCTAGATATTTCATTTTTAAATTGTCTTAATTAAGTATAGTTGATTTTTTGATTTAAAAATTTAAATGAAAAAATTCAATAAACATATTTTTGAGACAAAAGAATTTTTATATAAATCATATAATTAATAGATTTTAGGAGTAGACCCACACTGAAAATCATCGTTTTGTTGCTTCATCTCTTCCTCATCCAGATGAAAATTTGGCATAAAAAACGAATGCCCCAGCAAATAAGGCGAAGACACTTCCTCATGAAAAATCGGTGGAATCAACTCTATAAAATCAGCCTCTTTAATAACTTGAATCATTTCACCATAATTTTTAGCTGCAACTAGCTCACCATTTACCATAGCAACATCCGGCGTCTCAACCGCCCTCGCTTGAAAGACATTAAAGTGATGGGTGTCAAGTATCCTCACCCACCAGGTTCAAAATGTAAGAGGAAATGTAAGAGAATACTTAACACTAGATTCAGATAGCCGGAAAAGGCAGCACACCATCGATTTGAAAATCTTGGATAAGAAATGTAATAACAGGATCTTTTACCGAGCCTGTTTGAATAAACTCAACGTTGATTTTAGTGGTATTGCACTGCCATGTTTGAAATGATCTTGCGTCGGGGTTTTTATTTGCAAAAGCATTCATCTTAAATAAACCAATATTGACACCCATCTTTGCATCTCTTGCAGAAATAAATGTAAATCCATCAAGATTACTTGTTCGCATGCGCGTACCTAAAAGCTGACTATTTCCATAATTTGTTGGCGATGACATTTCCTCTTTGTATTGAGTAAATGGCTCCTCATTTAATTTCACCCCTTTGATAATCTTCAACTTGACTGAAAATATAGTCATGGGAGAAGTAACAAATCCAAAATTTCCTGCACTCGCATTAATAAATGCTAGTTGATAAAATGCTTTTTCAGCCGTGGCAGTTGCGATACTTAGTGATCCATACCATAAAGAAGGTTCTGTTTTCTTGCCAAAACGCGACCCATGCTTTAAAGGAGGATATCTAAATGGGGTATATAACAACGGGTGAAATCCGATTTGCGAAATTGAAATAGCTGGCTTAGATTCTTCTATTAATTCCTCCAGAGCTTTTTGTTCTGCAATGGAATCTACCAACTTTCTAGTTGATATTTTTTCCTGTAATTCTACAATTCGCCATGCTGTTTCGTTTATTTCTCTAATATGTTTTTCGCCATCGCATTTTTTCCAGATTTCTAAAACCATTTTAATTTTTGCCTCTGATCGCATCGAGATATTGAACCACAGTGACAAGTCCTTCTACTGATTCAATTAACTCTATAGGTTTTTTTTGCAAATGGTCATTATCGCTTCTGAGCCACAGCTGAGATTGTTTTGCGTTACCTCCAAAAAGCACATCTAAATTTCGGTACAACCTCACTAGTAAAATCGCAAGCTGTCCTTCTTTCGAAGATGGATCCAAATATTTCGCATTCTTTCCATGCGCATCGTTTTTGAATAAACGACTAAAAGTTGCTTCGCTGCGCCCCATTATCAATGATAATTCATGCCGGGTTAAATCAAGTTCGGCCGCTAATCGCTGTATGGCTTTTGTTAATACTGCAGGTTTATTAATTTTGGTTTCGATTTGCGCGCGCATTAGACTCATCTCCTCTGTGTCATTTGAAATTATAAGTCAATTCTGTTTCAAATGCAACAAAACACGTGATCTTCTTGTTGGAATATCATAAGAGTTATGTCATATTTTCTAAATAGTTAGAGTATGATTTAACTTACTACGCCTGGAGCATGCAATGAATATAAAAACAGGGATAGCTGTATCCGCTTTCTGTTTATTAACATCTTGTGAAGACTTAGCCATTCATTTTACGCCAACTAAAAAACCCATCGCATCGCACAGCAAGCTGGCAGAAAAAGCAGAACACTTTTTTTGGGATACGTTACATCAAGGGAAATATGACAACATCTCCACTTCCACTAAATTACTACTGGCGGCTTATTTAGAAAATCCGAATGATCCATTATTGGCAGCACATTTAGGATTTCTGCATATTTGGAAAATCACCGAACGTCAACGCATCGCTAATCCGCCACCCGAGATTGTCGACGATATTATTTTAGCAAAAAAATATTTTGCAGACGCTGTGGAATTACAAACAAATGATGCGCGCTTTTTAGGATTTTATGGCGATAGCGAAATGGTGGAAGGCAGTATTTTTCACGACAAGCGCCAACAAACAAAAGCGTATTTCACGCTAAAAAATGCGATTCATCAATGGCCGCAATTTAATTATTTTACGGCAGGTTATGTCATGACAACACTGCCCAAGCAATCTGAGCATTTTCAAACAGCGCTCGATTGGCAATGGTCAACATTGGATTTATGTGCACAGACTAAAATAAATCATAACAATCCTGATTTTTCGCCTTACTTAAATTTAGAAACACAAGTCGGCCCTCAAAGAGCTTGCTGGAATTCTTGGATAGCACCGTATAATTTTGAAGGATTTTTTCTGAATATGGGTGACATGTTAGTCAAGCAAGGTGATTGGAAAACAGCGATTACCCTTTATAAAAATGCAACACTCATGAAAAATTATTCTACTTGGCCATATCGGAAATTATTAGAAAATCGAATTGCACATGCAAAAGAAAATGTTGAAAACTTTCAACACTCCTCCGCTTCACCTGACAAATCCATGATGATTAATTCGGGTTATGGATGTGTGGCTTGTCATCAAAATAAATAGGCAGGGCCAATTCCACAAAATCAGCCTCTTGACAGCTTGCACCATTTCACTACGATTTTTTATGGGTGTCTTTTCTGCTTCTTGCCATTTTGCGCTCCTAACAACTGAGCTGCATTCGGGTCTTCTCCTCGCGGAGATGAAGGTGTATTTAAATCCCTTTTGTTACCCTCCAATGCTTGAATAGGATTCGCGGGACGATCTGCCCTCTCATCAACTAATTTTTGTCTTGATGCATTTACCAACGAATCAGCTTCTTGTAATAAAACATCGGCACGAGATACTAATTTCATAATGTCCGTCTCAGTTGATCTGAGAAGTACGATAGGAGACACAAGCCCCCCTTCATTAATTGAAAAACCGCTATTTACATCACGTGAGGCTTGCGCTTCATATTCTTTTAAACTAAAAATAATTTGATCTGGACTAGCGTCTATTTGTTGCTTGTATTTTTGATAAGCCTTGCTTGCTGATTTATCTTGCTGTCCTGATGCTAAGAAACATTTTTCCAGCATAATCGCTAAAATTTGTTGATTGTAACAAGATATCATTTGTTTTTCAGTGGGAGATCGTTTTATAGATTTAATCTCACTTAACATGCGGGATACATCCATTACAACCAGCATTACCTTTATGGAGCAAGCTTTTTGTTCATCGGTAATGTTAGGGAGTTGCGTAAGTTCAGCCTGTTTAAGCTGAAGATCATCAAGTTTTTTTTCTAACAAGGGTATTGCACTTTTGATATTTGATAAACAAGCCGCACCAAAGCTAACAATACTTTTAATGAGTTGAATTTCTTTTTTATTTTTAGGCATACATTCCTTCCAACAACAATGCTAAAGGTAACATCATGATCGCTAACATTATTATAGCAAAATATAAAATTAAAATTTTATATAAGAGGAAATCTGCATATTTCACGAAAAAATTAACAGTCTTTAGAAACAAGTTAACGCTTATATTCACCCCCCCCGGCTAATCTAAAAATGCTCATTTATTCAGTGAAATTCTTGTATTCATATGACCCAAGATAGTTTACAATGCGCACCTATTGCACATAACTTCACTTATAATAAAGGTAAATATTTATGCACTCAGGAAATGATAATCCTTGCAAACCACTTAGCGAGACCTTATCAGCAGTAACCGTCACACCCTATGTAGCGACCACCGGTGTGCTGCATGGTATTAAGCAAGCAGGTTCAGCATCTTCTGAGGCAACAAAAGCGTTTAGAGACAAAGCATTTGAAATGGATTCATTCTTAGCAGCACTAGAGGCACTGTTAAAAGAACAAGACGATCTAGATATCAACGACGTTTGTGGTGTCTTTCCTGAACTCAAAGATTCTTTCGCCGCATCAGCTAACTTCATTGCCTCTGTTGCATTCAACGCTAGCACTGCTCCTACCGCAGCTCTCACTAATGTTTCACAGCTAGGTCTTGATTTATCCGTCTCTATACACGGTTTGTTGAATTCCATTCAAGATGCGAACAAATTTACTCGTCTTGATGCATCTACTGTTGATTTTGAAAAAGAACGTCACGATCATACCTCTGGTTTTTCAGCTCATTGCCAAGCGTTGAGAAAAGAATTAGGTGGGATTTGTAAGGAAGTCGCCAAAGTCATCGATAAAGATTTTGGAGATAAAGTCGGCTGCGGTTTTGCTCCTTCACATGCAAGCCTTGCAAAAATGACGGCCTTAGTCCCAGGCGCTATCACTCTTGGATCCGCTGCTTTGCTTTCCTTGGGAATCGACTCGATTGGTTCCATGTTCCGTGAAAGCAGCATAGAGTGTCATGCTATGAATAAAGAATCCGCAAGCGAAGGTGAAAAAAATATTTATAACGCCTTCAGTAATTGCTGCAAATTCTTTAGCAGCGAAAATCACAACAGCAAAGAATCGTTGGAGGCATTAAAAAAGTTAGAAACAGCGATTTCTAATTTTGACCTTGCCATTGACATGTTTGATAATCACAGCGGAACTAGCTCAGCAATTTCTGTTCTTGTCCGAGGATTGACATCAGAACCATTTGTTGGCGCATTACGCTTAATCAATTCATCTGCCATCGCACTCAGCATTGCAAGTGATGCGATGTCAAAAGAAAATGCTGCGCTCAGTCAAATCTCTCGCTTCTCAGTTTCAAAAGCTAGCTCAACCAAAGAAGTCTGCGAAGGTGGTGAAAATCATTCGATGAATGTGACGCAATTATGCCAACATTTTGATAAGGTCATCAAACACATAGATGATGACTTGAAAAATCTTGCTGGCGCAGCAGATCATGACAAAAGCGCCATCAACGTCAGCGCGCAAGGATCCGTTCGAGTCAGCTCAGGGTTGTCTATGATTCCCAGTCTCATCACTGGATTTGCAGGATGTATTTCACGTGAATTCATCAGTGGCACCATTGATTTTACAAACAACGACAAAGGAACACGCCAAGAATTCACGCAAGTTTATCAAAGCCGAAGAGCACAAACAGGTAAAGATTTAGATGCCTTGATGGCCCGAGTGTCCCAACTCCAAGAAAGAGTTCAACGGTGCGATGAATTAAAAATATCTATGCCTGTTGTTCTCGGTGTCAGCCATGTCGTCACTTGCGGCGCGTTGATTGCAACACTCAATGGTATTGCGGGCATCTGCTTTGCATTAAGTGAAATTAACAGCTTAAGCGAAAGCCCCAACGCAGCAACCGAGCTTGACCAAGAAGAAAAAATAAAAGCTGCAGAGTATAAACAATCGGCGATAGATTCTAACAAGAAAACAGCTAATACCATGGGCACAGGATCCATTTCAGACAACTTACAACTGCATCAGTGCTTAGAAAGCATTATGAATAAAGTCGTGTTGACGCATCGCTCCCAACTTAATTTTTTGCAACCCGGTGACGATAGAGAAAACATTAACAAGAGTGGAAAAACCCTCATCGCCTCCTCTCAAGGCAACTGCACAGGCTTTTTATCAGGCGCATTAGGAGTCTTAGCGTTAGTCTCTTTACAAAGCGGCATCAGCGTAGAAACTTTTTTCCGCGCACTCAGTGCAGGCTGCATTCAAAGCAACCGATTGAATGATGGTGTCGATCAAATTAAGATTGGTGAAAATTTTAAATCAAACTTAAGTATTGTCAGCAACGCCACTCGTCTTTCCGCTGAGAAAGCAGAAAAAGCATCTGTCACACAGACGGCATCACGCACATCCTACCATGTTGCTGAAGCACTTTCTTCGCGATCATTGACTGTTGCATTGTGTAACTCAGGCATATTAAGCAAAGCACTACGCGACCTATCAAAAGCGGAAGAAGAAAAACTCGAGCGTCCTGCACACTTCTTAGAGAGTACGTTAATCTCTGCCGCAGTCATGGATAAACTGGGGGAACATATTCTTCTCGCATTAAATAATGCGGAAGATCAAAATCATCGTATGCCTGAACTTAATCGAGACATGGCAAGTCAACTTCACTCAGCCAGCTATTCCAGTATTGTATCTTCACTGAGCGCTCACAGTGTATTCATTTCACCTTTCTTACAGACTAGCGCCGCTATCAAAGCAGCGAACCACACAGAGGCCAACGAGAAAAATGAAGCTGTTTCTGAAGCGAGCATCATCAGCAAAACAGTCAGCATGGGCATGAATTCCATTCAAGCGTTTACCAAACACAGCATCAAGGCGTTACAAGACCAAGCGGATTCTTTACCAAAAGATCAACGTCAGCGATACAATTCGATTATGCAAACACATTTCAGCGCAAACACAGCAAGCGCTTCTGCCATGGTTGCGACGTGTTGTCTATCGTTGTTAGTGGATGAGTTAATTGAAACGATGGTGAGTCGCTCTCTGACTTTATTAGATAGAGAAAAAGTGGCAAAAACCTTCAATCAATCCAGCCAAGAGAGTCAAGCACACTCCCATGTCTCCGGCAAAGCCATCAGTGCAGATAGTGAATTGGGAGAAGTACAAAGCGCGACACGTATTATCTCTGCTTTGCGTTTAACGCTCTCACACTTTGGCCAATCACTCGTTGCTTATGGCAATGCACTACAAGATAAATCTTCAAACGATCATCATGACTTGCTACAACAACCACTTGAACTCCATTCCGCACAAGAAAGTATGTTGAAATGCTTGTCAGCATGTATGAGTGGATCTGGATTAGGTATGCTACAAGTATCCGGTATACTTTCTATGTTGCCACTCTCTTCCGGCGGCACACTCGAAGATATTAGGCACTTTATTCATACGTCTGATCATGAGCTTGGTTTCAAACAAATTCAGAGCAGCGCAAACTGCACACGTGATGACAGCTCAGAAAGCAGCCTCACAGCTGGCATGAGCACTGATTCGACTGTGAATATCGTTGTCAGCCTCATTAAAGCACTGTTACGATCAGCTTTATTTGGTATAGACACAACATTATCAGTTGCAAAGATATTTGAAATTTTTTCATTACATGATCGTCCTGAACAAGCCTTATCGCTGGAAACACAAGCAGTGTCAGAACCTAACGGTGTTTCACGTAACATGAACAGTCAAAGACAACGCCTATCTATTGCAGCAAGCGCTGCAACTGCCAGCCTGCTAGCTGACACAAAATGTGATGAGGATTGCTCTGACACAAATCAATTGATACGTTCATTACAGCATGCAGTTGATGTACGGATTGATGAATGCGGCATGCTTGCTGATGAGGAAGAAAATAATCTGTTAGGATTAAAACAATTTTTTGAAGTTTTAATTCGTGTACTCGCCGCACATGAAAATTTCAATGCCAATGCAAGTGAAGCGAATATCAAAGATCTTGTTGAACGGTTCAATAAAGGGGGTATTTCATTATCTCAATATCATACGACGAATGGCGGCATAAAATCGTATTTAGCACGCAGAGATAGACTCATGGGTAATAACAACAATGCGCTTATTTATGACGGTCAATTTTTGGAATGTGATAATGCTGCTTCATTGTTAAATGCGTTTATCTTTAAAGCGACCAAAGATGAAGTAGATAGGCTCAAAAACGCTGAGGGCAAAATAACCCTACTCTCTAAGTTAAAAACAGAGTTAGGTGCTTACAACAAAACACTCAGCAACAAAGCGGATGGCAGATATCAATATATTCTTAAACGAGTCAGTGACCAACTGTCTCTCGTTGTGAACAGAAGCAGCGTTATCACGCCACGTCATTCGCTAAAAACGTTGTTTAACAAAAGAGACTTTCATGAGCATATGAAAGATTATAAAAAACAGGTGCAAAATCCTGAGGGTGGGAGGGGGCCGGGGTTGTGATATAGGAAGATCACTAGTCTAAATGACAGCGGTGAGTGTTTAGTTCGCAAGATAAGCAACTAACAAAAAATAAGGAGATCCCAACACACTAGCGGAACCAAGTATACATGCCAATCAACTTGAACGAAGAAGAAGCGATAGAGCTACAGCAGCCACTATTACCTGCTATTACTCCCGAAAATGAAAGCTTGGAAGATAAAGATCTTCTCGAGTTAAAGCAATCGCTTCCACCTGCCTTTCAAGATGAATGTATACACGATGATGAAATTCCAGCATGTGCTTACCCACTTTTATCGATGTTATGTAAAAACCAAAAGTTGGTTGCTACATTTCGTGACTCACTTGACATCGATGCGCCAGCACAATTAACAGAACAAGCGTTATCAACTCATACAATTGCACTGTGTGACAAGTTAATATCACTCGAAACAAACTGTCAACATGACGCTTTATTTAAATACCGCTTACCGATTGTAATTGGCGAATTTCCGATTCACACTCGCGTCATTAACACAGCAATAAAATCGTTTAATCAGATTATCGAACAATACCATCAAGATATAAGCCAACCTATTGATGCTCACGCTTTAGAAAAATCGTATGAAGCCATTTTAACTGCTATCAAAGAACATGGGCCTCAGTGTGATGCTGATTCTTTGTGGCAATTACTGAGTATGTTAGCGGGCTGGTCAAAACAATCGGCAAAACAATTATTTGAAGAATATCCTTTCCTCATTTATCCACCCTCTTCGCATATTATTCGTGACTCTCTTGTCAATGCACAGCCGATTAACATCGAACAGGATAGACCTATTGTCATTGAGTCTACACAACCTGCCAATACAACATCGAAACATCATTTTTTGCAGAATTATAATTATAATTTCAATCGTGCTGGACGATTAGCAACAGAAACTGACACACTATTGTTGAACGCATTTGGCATGAAAATTGGTGGTCACTTTGATGCTCAGGTGAAATACCCACCGCGATTTATTCCGGTCAGCCAATTGCATGCCATTATTCACCGTCAACTCTCACATAGAATGGAGGTCACAACCGATATCGATTTTGATGTATGGATAGAGAATACATTAGTCTCGTTAGGTGTAGAACGCGTCCAACAAAATCAAGCTGACTTCACGAGTGAAAAATTTATTAATCCTTTTCTTTCAGAACCGATCAGCTTTTTGAACCCTGAAAAAATTCGTGACATTCTGGAACAAAACTTAAGACCATTGCAGAGCGAACAACTCAACCCTAGCGAATTTGAACTTGGAATTATCTCGCAATATCTATTTGAACTCTTGCATGGATTTCAAGTGAATCCTGGGCAGGGACTGGGTATCGGCGCAAATTGGGATGGCACTATTAATCTTTCTAATGAAGCAGGTGCATATTCATTTAAGTTTATGGAATCAGAAGCCAGCTGGGGAAAACGATTTAAGCAAATTAGTCTGCATAGACAAGGGCCTTCTGAAGTCTTCATGAGTGCTGGAAAAGGCATAAACTATGAAGTCGCATCACTGTTAACTGATTTTAATTACATGAGTCAGTTACAACCCTCTGAACACGGCGAACTCATTTATAGTGCAATTGTCGATAACTTAGTTGCAGAACTTTTTCCAGAACCTGCGTACTTTGAAAATAAGAACTACAAAAAATATCAGAAACAACATATTGTTCGACGCACAGAACATGGTGATTTCTATATTGATAGTTTTTATCAACCTAGCCATACCGGCACGTATTTTAAAGATAAAAATGGTATCGAAAAACAAACACCCATGTATAAGCGCGCTGGCACATTAGATGTGCAAGCATTTCCAAAGAATACTGGCTGCTGCGAAAATTCACGCGAAAGTTACGCTGGTAATCCATTAGGCCCCTTGCAATTGCAATACGCTCAATCTATGCAAAAAATCACTCGAGGACATTTTGTTTATGATCCTATTGCCGCAGATCAATTTCTTCCTGATGCCTTTTATGGCCAATTGATGCTGAATGAAAATGGCGACTACTTACCTTTCATTGGTGTTGTGCCGAAAAATTTTGATAAGCACTTTAAGCAGCCTACTGAGCTGTGCGCATCGTTTGTTATTCGCATGATGCAATCATCACGCATGATGGAATACTGTCCGACATTTAGAAATACATATGAGAAAATCAAAACTCAATTTTTACCTGCGCTAGAGAATGAAGCTCCAGCCCTGCCCGAACTTTCTTTGAATAAACATATTAAAGATAAACATGCACAACTCGCACATGAATTAAAAAAAGAAGATCGCAATTTTGCAGATTGTCAAAAATTGTTTTATGGATTATTTAAAAATTTAATTTACAGCGTCTATGAATACGGCGCACAGAGTCAGGGGAACAATTTCACAAGTTGGTTTTTTCAATTAACCACATCGACAGAACTTTTTTATCCTATCAGCAAAGCAACATGTGAGCGCATTATTCGTGATCTGACAGTGAACCGACCGATCACGGCACATCCCGACAAGCTCAAGCAATATGAAACCACACTGAATTATCTGCGCACACTCACTCAGTTCTTTTACCCACTACCAACAGATGAAATAGCTAGAGCCATTGCCTCGCAGGCCAAAGCTCACATTAAGCCTTTGTTGCGCTCCAACAATATCAAATTATATTTTAATGAAATGCAACAATCGCAGCAAAACAATTTATCACGCCGTCAAACTCCGGGTATGGCTTATGCGGCATTCAAGCATGGCGGACCTTCGAAAACGATTGTTAATGATTATCACACTATGCATACCAGCAATTTTTTGTCTGGCTATCGTGATCCTGAAGGAAATCAATTAGCTGAACCACAGCTTTATGAACGCGCCATCGATTTTGCAGCTAAAGCATTGGGCGCATCATTGCAGCTCATGCAAAAATATAATTTGCTTGCTGTCATACGTCGACCCCTCACTCAACCTTATATTCAAGCTAAAAAACTTGTTTATACTCACCCTAAAAATAAACCACTCTGGGCAGTTGCTGGTGCGGTGAAAGGTTTCTTTTGGAATGGAATAGCAATCGGTCTTTGGCAGACAATCACCACACCATTCAAAATGCTGAGAGATTTTGCGAAATGGATAACACCTTCTTTTAAAAAAGCAAACACGACTGACACCAACCCACTTGCTATTTCTGCTGCCCCCGCAAATGAAGCTAGCATCAAAGTAAAAGCAACAATTGAATCTCGTGACCATATATTACAATTACTCAGCACTGCTCAACGTAACACACCCGACCTGTCTAAATGGAAAAAAGAAATTGTTCAGAACGCATCACAATGGGTTCATGTTCTATACCCACAATTAACTCAAGAAGAGAAAGCGGCTTGCAACAAAAAATTAACGCAAACATTTCCCGTTCGCGAGGAAGAATGGTCTCACTTAGTGAACCCATTTATTGTCCTCTTTGATAATGCCGAGCTACTTAAACATACTCAGCATATCAACCATGATTTTACGCACGCATTTTTTCAATCAGTTAGTGATCCATCTTGCTCATCACATCCCAAAAAAGTCATTAAATATATGGTCAGTTTTCACAAATTAAATTCAAAACAACAAGAAGCACTTACTGCATTCGTGAAGTATTTTAACAAGTTAACTGATGCATCGCAAAAACAATCTTTTGCTAAACTATTTCAATTCGGCGGAAAAGCCCAACAAGCACTACGCGTAAAAGATAAATATCTACAGAAAATACAAAGTTGGACAACAGATGTATTTGATCCAGAATGGCTGCGTAACATTTTATTTGAAAAAAATATTGAATCTCTGACTGCTCAGCTTACGCCACAATCTTTTCACGCAACAATTAAACAATTACCCGACTGCATAAAAGAGCCACTCTATGAGTTATTACATGGACATGAACTTGCCGTACTCGACCACTACTATCTAAATGAAAATCAAAAACTATTTTTGAAAACATCTTATATGGTTTTTAGGCAAATTCACGATAAAAAAATTGGTGACGAACTTAGACAACTTTGCAAAATAGAAAAGAAAACCAATGAAAAAATCTTGGGAACAAAAGACAAATCTCACAATAAGTGGGCAAAATTCGCCGAGAGAGAACTGACTCACCAATTATTTTCTAAGGATGAATCAAGAGGAATTTTTTCTACCTTATCCACCCTTTTAAAAAACTTACCTAACTTAACTAATAAGCTCGATATGTTAAAAATGCGATATCAGGTTGTGGGCCATACCAAAGAAACTAATGATGACAATGCATTAAATGAATTTTATCTGACAGCATCATGCATTCAAACCGCATTAGATAGAATAATTAAAAATCATAAAACGACTCATCCATCCTACATCGAAGCACAAATAATGTTACGCAATTTTGTTGACGTCACGATGAATGCTATTGTTAATTCCAGACTAGATCGAATCGATGTCTTTTCTGCGAATCTAGCTATTCTTGAAAATTCATTAGCGAAATCAGAAGTCATCGAATCCTGGTTAAACCAAGTTAAAAACAATCAACGTGATTTAACAACACTATTAGAACAACAAACGCAACAATCTCCTTCATTGGATCATGCGCTGTGGCGAAACAAATGTATTTTACAGGTATTAGAAAAAAACAAACCCCAAGAACGCATTCATAAAACAGGAATACAATCGCTGTTGCGATTCTGGTGTCAGCACAAAACCAATGTGACGAAGGCTGGCGATGACTACATGAACCCTAACACGTGCCAACCCCGAAAAGTTAGCACGACTGCTGCGTTATTTAGCGGTTCTTCTACTATGCAATATGCGATAGATCGTGTTGAGAAGAAGTTGCCGGCTCGTGCTATGTTGAGAAAATTAACTTAAATGACGTTCGAGACGCTGTCAGTAATGCTTCCAAACCCCATGAGCCAAAAACGGATTACTCCTTCTCTCATCTATTTGCAAACGTATTCCTTCGGGAAATACAACCGCTCCAAATACACGCCCATAAAAATAATCCAACATGGGCTTATCATCCAACGCCGTCAGCGCATCTTTAAGCAATATATTAAATTCCGTAATATCTTTTGGTTTTTTTGGAAGGGGATAAATATTTTTGACTTCTTCGATCCAAAAAGACAGTATCGATTTGGCTTTATTGATGAAATCCTCACGCGCTTGCGTTGCTAATGTTATATATTCTTTAAATGCTAATACATGCGCACTATTTTTTGATTTTTTCATTGCGGCTGTTGCGGATTCAATTTCTTTTTTGCTAGCTGGCACTATCCTTTTCAACGCATTAATTAAAAATAAAAAATTGGCACAAGCTCCTTCTGGGCCTTTAAACAATGAGTTGGTATTTGCTGAATAGAGATCGAGAATTTCAATTTTAGCTTCGACTTGTCTTAGCAGGATAGCTAAATTCCGCGATTTCAGCGCTTGGTTAATATCTAAAAAATCTTTTCGCTCTTTTGTTTGTGAAATGAAAAAATTATATAATTCATTACTATTATCTTTCAAATCACTCACAAAACCGTTCCCAACTAGCTGGTCGTTATAGCTTGCGGCAGCACTGCTTTGTGAATTTTGAAATATTGATGAAATCACTACCGCAGGAAATGTTAATCGATCAAACTGAAGATGCGTATGACCCGCATTCGTGTTAATGATTTTCCAAAAATATGGCAGACGATTTTTATCAATTAGGTGCTGAATGGGCTCGAATTCCAATTCTTTTTTCACACTGACAGAGCTAGCTGAATCTTGAAATAATTTTTTAACAGATTTCTGTAAAGACCCAGATCCTCTTTTGGAATTGACAGAATCAACTAAATCATTGAAGAATTGATTACTAAACATAATTTTTAATTCGCGAAGCTTCTGATCAACACTATGATACAGCTTGGGTGGTTCTGATGAAATAAAGAGGTAAGCATCATGATACTTATCATCTTGTAAATAGTTTTCTTCTGGTGTCTCTGACATCAAAAATATATTATGTTTGTCAAGATTTTTTACGCTAACAATACGAACCATCTCCGTAGGAATGACATTGTCTTGATTCTCATAGGTGATTCCTTTTTCAATACGGACTTGCTCATCTAACCACAATGTCACATACTTATTGGGTACCGGTGTCGTTTCATGAAATTCTTTACCAGCATGCTGTAATACATAGTCTCTTCGCCAATGACCCTGCTCAGAAACGGGAACAACTTTCGGCGCTTCTGGATCTTGCTCATCAAAATTAACCACTCTGAAAGTTTGATTTGTTTCAAAATTAAAAAACAAATGCGTAGGCAATAGCTTTGCTGCTTTATTATCAACAAACGTATGCAAACATTCGATAATATCGTAATGACCATAGCTGAGGTGCAATCTTTCTTGAAATGCCATAACTGTTGCAATTTCTTTACGTTTATTATTTAAAATGCTCAAGATACTATTCAGCTCGTCTTTATTACTTGCAGAATAATATTGAAAAATTGATTTTTTGGACGTGACCACTTTGCTCACTTCGTTATAAACATAATCAATCAACTGAGCAAATTGAATCAATATAGCAGGACGCACATGCACAAACTGCGCATACAAAGGAGAAGCATCAAACTCGCGCTTTAAATCAATTAACGGAAGGTACTTAAGCATTATTTGATGTGAGACGACAGTGGATGCCAGAATTTCTTTTTCAGTCAGTACAAAATGATCGTCAATCCCACATGTCGACTTCAATGACAATATCACTTTATCAAAATCAGTTAGTAATTTCTGTCTATCATCATCGGACAATAAAAAACTTTCTAACTCTTTCGCCTTCATTTTCAATAATGCATAAATGTATAACTTTCCTTTCCCATCGCTTAATTCTTCTTTAGTCATTTTGTGAATGCGAATAAGACAATTTGTTATAATGTGATAAGCGCACTGAAACCAAAAATAGCGATAGCCATTCGCGAAACCTTCAATATATTTATTTTTGTTAGGTATTTTAACTCGTTCAATTTGTCCTTTTTTAGGTTTACGTAAGTTGTATGCAGTTTGCAAATACATGCGTAAACTGTCTTTAATTTCAAGCGATCCTAAATTACTTTCTGTAATTTTTCTTTTTTCTTCAATCAGCTGTTTCCACGCATCCCCTGATGCGAGTGGTAACTTACCATTTATTACCTCTAATCCTTCGCTTGCAGGTGACATCAAGTTGTCGAGCAATTCTTTTTGCGAGTGATACCAACCTTTGGAGTACGTATGAATCCAACCATCCATCGTTGATACCAACTTATCGATAGCCTCTCGAAAATCTGAACCTACACTGATAGCTTGAAACGCAGCTTTATCTTCTGGTGACCAGATGGGAAATTGATTTTCAGAAGGAGGTTCTGCGACTGAAGAACATGCACTGGCTTGCTGGGTAGCAGCATTGCTTGTCTGAGCAGAATTCTTTTTTCCGAGAAACCAACTAAAAATATTATATTTCCTTTGTGGTGTGGCCTGCTCAGCCATGACAGGAGGAGATGATGAGCTCTCTGCTGAGTGGGCAGGTTCTTCGGTAAGAGTACCAGTTTTGCTTGAAAACATTTTATATGTCCTCCGCTTATCGTAATTCCTCAGAGCAGTCCATACGGGGGCGATGTGTAAAATAAAAAATCAGCGAGCAATTTAATGATTAATTGTAACTCATTGCTATGCCGCAATCCACAGACTATTTTTCATGTCCTTATCCTCATATATCGAGATCTATCTCCACAAGATATATACTAGATTATATTCATTAATATTTTTAACGCCCGAAAGATCACTCTTGAGATACAAAGTAGTAATTTTCAGTTATTGAAAAGGGCGAATTAACTCACATTCATAGGGCGTTTTAAACAATATGCCTGATATACCTTACTCACAATTAAAGTCTCTACTGATTGAGACGATTAAGCCTTACGGCGAGGATGCAAATGCATTCAACATTGCGTTTTCCAAGCTTTATTCTGACTTTCAAACAGATGCAATTCACAATGTAACAATTGAATCTATTCCGGGTACAAAATTTAATTGGGTAAAATCACAGACTAGCAACAAAGACAAAGTTATTATTTTTTTTCATGGAGGAGGATATGTTGCTGGCAGCACTAAAAATCATCTTGAGCTCATTGCACAATTAATTTCAAGAACGAATGTCACTGTATTGAGTGTTGATTATCGAACAGATCCTTTATCGTTCTTTCCAGCCTCCCTTGAGGATGCTAAAGCAGCTTACACTTGGTTATTAAGTAATGGACACCATAGCCAGCAAGTCGGTTTAGCAGGTATTTCTGCCGGTGCGATGTTAGTGACTCAACTCATTGTGCATTGTCACTTAGAGTCCTTACCACAACCTAAAGTTGCTTTGGTTCTATCAGGGCCACGTAATTTATATATTAATTCGCCCAGCACATTTTATAATATCAGTCGTGACTGGATGCCAAGCGAATTTTTTCAAACGATACAAAATTATTATCTCCCCAAAGATGGCGAAACCAAAAGTCCGTTGTATTCCCCTATCGACTTTGATTATACCAAATTTCCGATCACGTTATTTCAAGCAGGAGATTATGAATTATTAGTTGATGATAGTATGTTGTTTTACGAACGATTAAGAATAACGAAATTCAACGTCTATCTGGATATCGTCACTGAACTTCCTCATTGTTGGCAACTTTTCGCTAAAAGTTATGCCCCTGGAAGAGCCGCTCTTCAAAATGCGATTAACTTTATCACGCATTTTTTTTAGTGTTATCTCAAGCAATATTAAAGACTATTAGCATAATCAGCCCAACGTTGCTTCTCTGCACGATCCGCTTCAGCTGCAAGCTTAGCCTCCTCTATTGAGTTGTTATTCACAATCGCTTTGAAGAACATGGTAAACCGTGTAAAAGCAGATAGTTGATGCAAATGAGGCTTCTCTGCTTCGCTAGTCATACCAGAAGATCGTAATGCACCTCGTAGCATGCCTGTATAGGTTTCATTAGGAGATAACCATCTATTCGTTTTATCCTTTATTTTATTAATGTTTCGACATTTGATTTTTAATGCAGAAACATTGTGAGCATCTTCTTCAACGGTGCCATCTAAACGTTGGCTTTTTAACGCGACGATACCTTGATAGATCAAATCCGTTTTTTGCTCTGGTGTTAATTTACCATTTTCTAAACGTAATGCGACGTTATAAATAATGGCATCATTTGCGTGAGCCTTTAGTTCAGCAATCAGCTGTTTTTCTTCTGCAGCTGGCACACCCGATTTTAGTCGAAACAAAATGGCTTTGGTTTCTTCATAACTATCTTTCGTCGAGTTATGTAATGAAGGTGCATAGGGAATTGTTTTATCGTTATTTGCATCTTTATAACTTATTTTTCCATCTGCATCCATGACAGCAACTTGTGGTTTATGACGCGCAGGAAGCGTTCGTAGTTTCACATTCACGACACTTCTATCCTTAGCAGGGACAGTTTGATAATGTTCTGCAGGTTTCATTTCCCAATCGATATCGCGTAATTGTTTTGGAACATTCAATACTTTCGAAGCAACTTTTGCGTTATTTTTAATAACAGTTTCCATCGTACTAAATGTTCTATCTGCATAAAGTTTTACGCCAGTAATTCCAATTTTTTTCAGTTCTGTATAGGCATGATTTGCACTCGCACCACCAATGGAAAAACCCGTTAAAATAATATTCTGAGGACGCACATATTTTTCTTCTACTAAAAATCTTATTTGAGCGACAACCGCATTCACTACAACTCTATGCGAACGTACGGAACCAGTGCTTTGCTCAACATCTGGATGATTGTATGTAATGGTTTTTAGATTTGGATTTTCTTTGCTTAATGTTGATAGCTCTTCAAAGAATCGACTACAGTTGCCTGTATTACTTGAGCTGTGAACTCGGTAGTATTGTGATGATGGTGGTTTAGCAGCAAATGTTTGATGCTCAAAGCTAAAGGTCTCTAGACGTTGATCGCCATTGGGAATCAGTTCTGTTTTGGCAATCACACTTTGTTTTGCTTCTAGAGTTTTATCATCATTCTGACCCTGATAATCTTGCTCAAACACTTCTTTAGCTGAGCGTGTCTCCACCCCCCTCAACCAACTAAATAATTTCACAAAAGATTTGATGATAGGAATAGATTTCAATGTACTAATCGCAGGCGCTGGAAAAATGCCAACCGCTTGAAAAACAGCTGCCTTGGTGCGCTGCCACCAAGTCCTTCTTGAAACCTCTATGCGCCCTGCTTTAGCCAACCTATTGTTTAATAAGCGCTCTTCGCTTTCTTTGTTTAATGCAGCGCTATATATGTTGCGGAACATACTGATTCCTCGATAAATTTACAATGACTGTTTAAAACTTTAACTTATTTTTAATAAAAACACAATATTATTACAATAATTTCATATTAAAAGCCTGGTTGATTGACATAGTAAAAGTACCTTGGGATGATTGGCTTTCATTTTTTTGCCTCAATTTTCTATAAGGAATGGCCATGTTTGGAAAATCAGAAAAACCCAAAAATGAAAAATTAGAAAAACACGAAAAAGTGAAAATATATCTAGAATGCTCTCAATACATTCTTCTTGGTCTAGCTGCTATTGAAGCGATTTCATTCAGACCTAGCTGCATTGGTTTAGCATTAACGTCACTTTACTTAGAAAAAACGGCCGAAAAAATATATCGATACATGCTCAATGATGAAGTGACAGCGAACCATATTTCAACAAAATATACCAAGATTTCACGATCTTCCGATCAACTGACAGCTAAAGGAATGACATTTTTTGGTAAAGTATACAACGATGCAACTCGCCCAGCGCCGCCGGCTGAAGAAATTCGCCCAGCAACCGTGACTGAGCGAATTCGGAAAGCGTTTGGATATTAACGAGAATACGCGAACTGTCCTTGGTAATAATAACTACGTTTTGAGTAACTACGTAGATGAGAATGTTCATACTTGCAGGCAATGATATAGCACCCGATTCCTTGCTAAATATCCGCATTCTCATGAACAATCACTTGTTCAATCACCACATCATTCACAGGCACATCTTGATGACCCGCACGTCTGCCGGTTGAAACAGCCTGGATTTTATCAACCACTTCCATGCCTGAAACGACTTTACCAAACACACAATATCCCCAACCCTCTGTAGATTTTGATTTAAAATTTAAAAACGTATTATCAGCAGTATTAATAAAAAATTGCGATCCTGCAGAATGAGGATCTGAGGTTCTCGCCATAGCCACCGTATAGCGCTTATTAGGCTGAGCCTTGTCGGCTTCATTTTGTATCGTGGCGCCAGCTTCTTTCTGCTTCATTTGGGTGTCAAAGCCACCGCCTTGAATCATAAACCCACTGATTACACGATGAAAAATCGTGCCGTCATAAAATCCATTTTTAGCATGAGTCAAAAAATTTTCTGCTGTTTCTGGTGTATTTTCAAAATCCAACTCGATAGCAATATCACCATAGCTTGTTTTTAAAGTAATCATATTTATTATCTCATCTATTGATTTAACGCGTAAAATGTATCACCTTACATGAAAAATTTGAGTGGTCAAGGATCATGTGAACCTTGACAGTGACAAACAACAAATGACTAACTAGCAGGATGAATTCAGATGAAAACCACCACCATTTTAAAATTTATTTGGCTCTGGCCACCTTTCCTAGGTGCAGGAATTTGGGTTAGTGAATTCAGTCCAGACATCTTATCTATTCGCGTAGACATGAAATTGCGCTTTTGGAATAAAAACTATTTTGGCACACAATTTGGGGGGTCTTTATTTTCGATGACAGATCCTTTTTTTGCATTAATGCTGATTGAACATTTAGGAAAAGATTATATTGTCTGGGATAAATCATCGACTATCGATTTTAAAAACCCTGGACGCGGAAAAGTTCATGCAACTTTTCAATTATCACAAGACGTCATTTCACAAATTAAATTACAAGCAGATAGCCAAGATAAAGTTGAGCCTGTTTTTACCGTGCAGATTTATGACGAAGAAGATGTATTAGTTGCCAACTTACAAAAAGTTTTATATATCAAACGAAAGGTCAAATCATAAAAAAAGCAGAATTGGATACAATCCAACTCTGCTTTTTACGCTAGGTATTACCAGCATCGACGATGCCAATAACCGTTTCGCCAGAAGCCTCCGCAATGTCTATAGCCATACCTATACCCATAACCATAGCCGTATCCACATACGCTATGTCCGGGGATCCATTGGCCATAAGCCCAATGCGCTGGGAACCATCGACAACCGGCCTCTGCAGAGGTACTCATAGCAAATAAGCCGATCGTTAGGGCAATTACAAAAGCATATAATTTACTTTTCATGAAATTTCTCCTTAACCTTATATAATTATGTTTTAGATAAGAACTTAAATTTCTTTAATCACCCTATCATTATACTCCGACTAGTGTATTTGCGGTACAAATTTACTGCAAAAATATTTAAAAATGACTATTTTTCAATAAAATACACAATGTGTCGGTAATGTCTTACTTGTCATGCTGACAAGTAAGAAGCTTACCAAATACTTGCATGTAACTATTATAAAATTATAATTTATTGTGGATGTTGCTAGATCTTAGGAGAAAACGATTTATTATATCTTTCAATAACAACAATAAGCTCATATTGTTCTGCATATAATAAATAATTGGGTAGCTTCTTAATTTTACTGACAACATCCTCAAGCGCAGCATGTAGACATGTATCATAAAGATAATCTTTAGCGTTGTTTTTAAAGGCGTTATCAATTTTTATTCCTGTTTTTTTGGGTAAGTTATTCATATGTTTTGCATTTTTTTGCTCGAGCTTTTTTACTGTTTGATTTATTTCTTTGGAATTTAATAAAATCGCGCTCAATATGTGTTCCGCTTTTTTATTCAACGTCGATTCTCCAAAAACCATAAACCAATTACGACTACCTTTGTCCGCAATCGATTTTAATAAAAGAATTAAATAGTTATATTTTTCTTCATCAGAAAATTGACTGTTCGTTAGAATATCGTTTTGCACTTTTAAAATATTCTGAATGATAGCTGCTCGCGTTGACAGCCCTTTCTTACGAGGTAAAACAAACTTTTTTTTGATAAGAAAATTTAAAATTTTAAATTTTTTATCAGTATATTCAGTGCAGTATAAAATCGCCATAACCACCTCAACAAATATCTCATTGAGTATAGCGTATGTTATAAAAAGGGCAGGTTTTTAAGAAAAAAATAATCAGACAAAAATAGCTTAACTCTAGAGAACGATTTAACTTTTTCATTTTATGAACCTTTTTGGGGCCGAAAACCAATTGTGACGTTGTTGCATAAATCATAAATCCCCTCCACTCCACGCTTTTTGTGGAGGGGAGGGGGAACTTTGATTTATGCAACAACGCCACCAATTGTCAACAGACTAGGAACAAGCACGAAATAACTCCCTATTTATGTTTCATTACCCACACACCATTCCACACATCGGCTGGTGGGTTCTTTAGTAGATATTCACAACGCTCTACATATAGCTGAGACGTTTTATCATCAGGGTTACACTTTAATGCAAGTTGAAAGCATTCAATCGCCTTGTCCCATTGAGCTGCATTATAATACTCAACTCCATTGTTAAAATTTTTCAATACTTCGATTTGATTTGGAAAAGATTCTGCATCATGAAAATCAATCACTTCATAAATAGCAACAGGGACATTTTTTCCTTTCACAATGACTTTGTCCACTTGCCGAGTACGATATGTCGCTTTTAATGCCTTGAATGTAAATTCGCTAATTAAGATATGCGCACCATACTCTTTGCAAAGACTTTCAATTCGTGAAGCTAAATTCACACCGTCACCTATTACGGTATAATCCATGCGTTTTTGAGAGCCGATATTACCAGACACAATAGAATCGGTATTGATTCCAATTCCATGGTCTACAGGCGGTAATTTTTTTTCGGCACGTTTTGCATTAAATACTTTTAAAGCCTTCATCATTCCGATGGCACTTCGCACTGCTCTATCGGGATCATCATCATGCGCGAAGGGAATGCCAAACTCCGCCATAATGGCGTCACCAATAAACTTATCTAGCATGCCATTTTCATTCGAAATGCAATCAACCATCAACGTAAAATATTCATTTAACAGATGGACCGTTCCTTCAGGTCCCAACACTTCAGTAATGGTTGTAAAATTTCGGATATCTGAGAACAGCACCGTTGCAACACTGCTGGCACCTCCCAGAGATGACTCACCGGACTTCATTAACTGCTCAGCAACATCTGGGCTCATATACCGAGACATGGTCGACTTCATGCGTTTCTCAGAACTAATATCCTCAATTAAAACCATGCTGCCTAACCGTTTTTGGTTAGAACTGACTAACGGCAAAATAGTAATGTTCGCTGAAATTTTTTTCTCTGCGAACTTCAGCTCAGCATCCATAATCACTTCTTGATTCGTCGTTTTTTGTGCATCGTTAACGGCTTCAATTTTTTCATATAACCAAGTATTTTCACCACTAAAAAATAATTTTGCTTCCTTGTTAATAATATTTTCCGGCGTTGTGACATCAAGAATTTTCAAACCTGAGGTATTACACGTCACAATTTTGTTTGCATCATTTACTGTTATTACACCATTCGACATACTTTCTAGAACACTCTCATTATAATTTTTCATGTTCTGCACATCATCAAACAGTTTAGCATTCTCAATTGCCATCGAAATTTGCGCATTAATAGCATTTAATTGCGACTCATCTCCTGCAGTGAACTCCCCGCGTTTTTTATTTAGCACTTGCGTTACACCAATCACTTCACCTATTTTATTTTTAACTGGCGCAGATAAAATAGAGCGGGTAAAAAATCCCGTGGATTTATCAAACGAAGGGTTAAATCGTAAATCAGCATAAGCATGTGGAATATTTATCACCTTTCCTGTTTTGAAAACTGAACCGGCTATACCTAAATGATTTGGAAAGCGAATCTGAGTTTTCCCCAATCCTTGACCAACTTCCGTATACAATTCGTTTGTTTTAGGATCATTGATAAATAAAGTTGATCGCTCAGCTTCTAAAATGTTAGTAATCGTTGCAATTGTTTTTTCAAGTAACTTTGAAAGTTGAATCTCGGAAGATACTTGCGACATCGCTTCTAAAAATTCTAATTCCTTTTTGTGTGACGCTTCTATGTTGTCAATAATCAATCTACTTTGTATAGCAAGCGAAGCCTGCTCAGTCATCGCCTTAACAAGCTCTTCGTCCATTTCTGTAAACTCATCACCATCGATTTTGTTTAACATCTGCGAGACGCCAATCAACTCCTTCTTAACGCTTCTTAGCGGGACGCATAAAACACTTTTCGTGACAAATCCAGTAGTGTGATCTACTTCTGGATTAAAGCGCTCGTCTTGATAAGCATCTTTCACTCGAATCGATTTGTTATTTGTAAATGACCAACCCACCAATCCTTTATTATTTAATCCACGAATTTCTCTATGTAACTCACCTTGCGCAGTAAACGAATATAATTCATGCGTACTACTATCGTTTAAAAAAATCGTTCCTCGCTCACAGCCTATGACTGAAGAAGTCAATTTCACCAAGGTCATTAATGCTTCGCTAAGCGTCGCTGTTTTAGCGATATCATTATAAACTTGCAATTGAATCTTATAGAAATCTTTCGTGTTAAGCTTTTTAATCCCTGCTGTATATTTATTTTTTCCCATTTTTATTCTCCAATTCGTCTCGCAATACTTGTATCGTACTTCTAAGCTCTTTAGTCTCCAACGTAAATCCCGTCAATTGATTTTGTAGTTTTTGTTCATATGTATACTTTATTGATTCTAATTCCATTCTCAGCGAGCTAACCGTTTCTTGCAGCTGAATATTCCTGCTATTCTCGGTTGCCATGAGCTCTTGCAAATTTTTCTTCCCATTGATTTTCATTTCTTCCAATTCGTTTCGTAACGACGTAATCGTAGCTTGTAATTGAGCATTAATGATATTAGCATTCGTGATGTTTTGTTGTATGACTCTTTGCGCGTCTATTTGTGAGTTATCTAACTCAGCTCGCAGTGCTACGATCGTCTTTTTTAACTCATTATTTTCATAATCTGTATTCGCAGTCATCTGCTTGCCTTCCTACTAACATTTGTGAGTTTGTATCTAAGTATAGTAAAGAAACTAACTTCTGCATTTAGATTAATTAGCAATCGCATATTTTTTAACGAGTTATAAATACTAAAAATTATATTTTTAATAGTTTCAGCTGGTTGCATCTTACAAAGTGAGTTTTGTTTTTTTCTCTATATCACTATGAGTTATAATGACTTTATCAATCAGATTTTTCGCTATCCAAAAGCTTGACGTTAACAACGGATTTCATTCAGGAGGAAGCGTAAATGAAACTAAGACTCTTAATGGTTTTGATTTGCACCGCATTGTTATCGGGCTGTTGCACAAATGGCATGGGATGTGTTTCTCAGTACAGCTGTGCTTCTGCGGGATTTCCTTCTTGTCGATGTGCCGATCCTTCTTGTACGGGAAATGATTGTTTAAGTGCATCACGATGTTGTTCTGTCTACGGAAACATTGGTGGTCATTATGAAGAAAATGTTTCTGAAAATTGGGATGCTACGTACAGCTTAACCTCTTCTTCTTACAATGATAATTATACATACGCTTATAATGGATCAAGCTATTATTACCGATAATGACAAATCACAGCGCAGAAAAAAATGTTTTGCGCTGTGATCTTAAAAATTTTTTCCTTTAAATTATCGCAGTAAGTTATACGTATACGCCGTAGCCACTGCCGCCATACTAGCAAAAATAACTTTAGCATTAAAAAAACTATTGATATTAAATAAAGATACTGATTTCCTACTTGCCTCCAATGCATCCATGACTTTCCCATTTTCGATAAATGCATTATTGGCGCTTTGCACTACTTTGTCCTCATCTACTGATAACTCATTTAGCCAACTCGAAAAATTTTTTAGCATATTTTCTTTAAACGAATAAAAGTCTCGTCCTGAAAATAATTGGTTTTTTAATGGAAGTTTATTTCTTTCGTAGAGAGAAACTACATAAGACTTAATTTTTTGACCGCCAAACAAATCGCCCAAAATTCTCACTAAAAAATGAGCAAACAACTCTTCATTCAGTTCATTTTGTCTAACAGCTAAATTTTCCAAATAGTTAACATAGGTTGCAGTTGAATCTAATATAACAACCTTATTTTCACTGCGAATATACCCCGATAAAAAAGCCATATCTTTTTTGATTTGCGAAGATCGATTTAACAATTCGTTCAGCTCTATAGGTATTGCTGGATGAAAATCTTGAGTTTTCAATTTTTTTTCTAGGACTTCGTAAATGGGTAAAAGCTGTGATAAGTGCCTATAATGATCTAATAACGTAAGCTCATTGGTTTTATAACGCAGCAAAAAAGGCTTTTTTTCCACTATCTTATGAGCATCCCTTGTACCAAAGTGGATTTTGCTTAACACTCCCATGCATTATTACTCCCAGTATTTTGTACTTATCCAAATTTTATCGACAATACATACAAATCACACTAAATTTAAAAAAAATCCTACAAATTCAGTACAGTTGTTGCTAATACTGGCTTTAAACTGCCGAATTTATGATTATTATAGAACATGTTATAATAAAAGCAGTAAGAATCATGAGGAGATACCATGGGCTCTACTGTTCCTGTTCTTATTATTGGCGCTGGCCCTGCAGGTTTGACAACTGCAATAGAATTGCATCGTCATAAAATTCCATTTCGCATTCTTGATAAAAATAAAAAACCTGTCAAAACATCTAACGCATTAGCGATTCATGCACGCACATTAGAAATATGGGAAGAACAAGGCCTATTAGAAAAAGCACTGGCCAAGGGAGTCATCATTAAGGCTGTTGATTTTTATGAGCATGACCAGCACATTTTGCATTTAAGTTTAGACTTAATTAACAGCGTGTATCCATTTACATTAAGCCTCCCACAAAATCTAACAGAAGAGCTCTTAACCGACTTTTTAAAAGAAAATAATATTTTCGTTGAAATGGAAAAGGAAGTAACATCCATTGAAGAAAAAGAACAACATGTTATTTGTAAAACTAAAAATACTCACGGCGAGATTGAAGAAATTAATGCTGACTGGGTAATAACGTGCGATGGCGCTCACAGCTTTGTCAGAAAATACATGAATATTCCGTTTGTAGGAAATGAGGCTCACCAACATTTTGTTTTAGCCGATTTCAATTCTAAATCTCCATTACTCTCTCAGAGTTTTTTTATTTTTCTATCCAATGATGGACCTTTAATTGTTGCGCAGTTTAGCAAGAAGGAATGTAGAATTATCGCTGATGTTTCACATGACAACGATTTAAAGAATTCTACAACTGTTTCTTATGACCAATTAAAAAAATTGGTCAGCGAACGGTGTCCTTATGTTTTTGATGTACAAGAACCATCGTGGACATCTGGATTTACAATACGTGAACGACTCACTAAAAAATTTCGTCATGGAAAAATATTTTTTGTTGGTGATGCCGCTCATGTTCACTCGCCAGCCGGCGGTCAAGGCTTAAATATGGGCATACAAGATGCTGTTAATTTATCTTGGAAATTAGCTTTCGTCATTCAAAACAAAGCTAACGCGGCCATCCTAAACACTTACCACAATGAGCGCTATCCATTAGCTAAATCTGTACTCCGATCAACAGCTGCTCTCACTCGATTTATATCGATTAATACGCGTTTCTTTTACGTATTCAGAAGGTTTATTCTCAATCTCTTGGCCACATTTCGGTTTCTTCGCAAACGACTAACTACTCAATTTTCGCAAACAGGGATTCGCTATACAGATAATTATCTAACACAGGACCACCTTTTCTTCTTATCCGGACCTCTTGCAGGTACGAGCTTGTTAGACATCCAATATGCTTTAAATAAAAAATTATCGGATTCTTTACGCGGAATAGAAAACTATCTCATTTTCTTTGGCGGAGAAAATGATATTAATTTTGAAGAAGCAATGCAACTACGAGACCGGATTGCTCAAAAATACCGTGGCATCTTTAAATTTATTTTAATTAATAAACAAAAATATTTTGCATCCTGGACAGATCAAACCATATTTGATGAAAATCACTTAATTCATAACGGGTATCGCATTAAAGTACCATCGATATACTTTATCAGGCCAGACAAGCATATTGGATTTCGCGGCAAAATGACTGACAAAGAAAAATTAATGAAATACTTAGAAAAAATATTTATATGAAAAAAAACCTTCTTCTTTATCTTGCTATTTTAATTCCTACGCTGATGATAATCACTACTGCTATTAATGTTATTTATTTTAATATTAATAAAATACCAGCTCAGAATTTTTTATATACGATATTACAAAATTCATCTCAACAAATTTGCGCAACAGAGTTTAAATCAAAAATATTATTTCCTGAATATAATGACAACCATCCTGGCACTCACACAATCGTCGACTGCTCAACACTTCCTATTTATCTTTATGATTTCAACATGGGCTCAAGCAAAACAATTTCACTTTCTCAAGCGAAATCTCTCCTAGGTCATACTCATAAATTGTATCCACCAACAAAACGCGAAGCGAATGATCTGACTGTTTCGACAGATGGTTATAAAATAAAAACATATTGTCAAAAAGACTTTGGTCTTGTTTGGTTTGCTGATCAAAGCGCAGATGAAATATGCCTGGTCAAAGATCATTATCAAAAACCTCTGAACATTTCGGCGCCGAATGGTGCTTATAACTTTATATTTATCACTTGGGTGAAGCAATAGCGAGATCCTTCGCTGAAGCTCAGGATAACCAGACTATACCCATTACACCTCAAGATGCGAACTTTAACAATGCAGATTGCAAGCAGTTGAAACGTTTTGATTGAGAAAAACCGCAGCAATACTTGTTGTATTGTGAGGTTTTTCGATTGAAAAACGTTTCAAATGCGCCGCAAGATGTGTTGTTAAAGTTCGCATTTTGAGGTGTAATGGGTATAGAACAACAAGTACAGAGACTGTTAAGGAGCAAGCAGCATGGTCGACAAACCCGTATCAATGGAAAGAAAGCTTTTCCGAATTTTTAATTACGTGGGAGCAGCATTTGTTTTTTTTGGAATAAGCTATTTTATCTATGATAATTGGGAGGTTTTAAACACTTTTACTAAAATTTTTTCTACTTTGGGCGCAGCAGTTGCTGCATATGTTGCAGCCTTATTAATGTATTTTTACAACAAAGAAAGTTCATCCAGCTCCGCTTTTTTTATGATAGCAGGACTTGTTCTTCCCATTGGATTATTTGTCACACTCAACGTATACGGCTATGCCCCCAACTTTTTAACTAGCTTATCTGTTTTCACTATTTGTTTTTTAATATTTTTAATTTCACAGATTTATTTCAAGAGAAATCTCCTATTGTTTTTTTCTATTCTATTCGCAACTTTATTTTTTGTTAGCTTCATCAGCTATCTCATTTCAAAATCATCTTTTAATTATATGTATATGACACAGTATGAATTAATGGGCATTGGTTTAACTTATTTATTACTAGGAAGGTATTTAGATATATATAGTCATTATACGCTAACGGGGCCTTTATACCTCATAGGAGGATTTTTTCTGTTAGCAGCAAGCTTTTCATTAGGCGCGGGATTTGTTGCGCCGGATGATAATGCTTGGAGAGTTATCACTGGCCTTTTAATTTTTTTGGCATTTATACTGTCTATCCCACTCAAAAGCAAATCCTTGCTTTATTTGGGCTCTATTTTTTTAGTATGTTATGTCATAGACCTATCCGCGCATTTAGAGAATGTCTTCGGACATTTGGGCTGGCCTTTTGTGTTAATTCTTTTTGGATTTTTGCTAATGCTCATGGGTTACGGATTTATTTTTATTTATAAAAAAATTCGTTAATTCTTATCTTTGATCCATAACAACAACAATGCCGCACTCAATAAATAAATCGGCAATATGGATAAAGCTATATGATAGCTGTGCAATGAAAAATAATGCACGCTATTCACAACTTTTCCATCCCATCCTAGATCGAGTAGCTTACCTATAGCAGGCTCTGTTATACCATCCAGAATCGCATCACTTGCATTAATCATTGCAATAACCGTCGCTGTTAAGCTGGGATTATTTAATTCTTTACCGACAGTAAAAACCAAAACAAACGCACCTAATCCAAAACCAAAGCCAAACAACAAAAAGCCCAATAACCAAGTAGGCATAGGATGGCAATATAATACTAAACTAATCGCTATGCAGGATAATAACGTGCAGTAGAACATTAAATTTTTACGTACATCTAAATATCCTGATAGCATACCCAGAACTGGACTACCAATTCCCAACCCCATAAATACGAGTGAAACCATTGTGGCAGATTGAATTTTATCTAAATGATATGCTTGCTGAACAAACGGATTTCCCCATAACCCGCCAAAAACAGCTACAGGCGAATAAGCAAGTCCACCATACAGTGTTAACAACCAATTTTGTTTGCTCTTAATGACTGCCAAAATATCTTTATAAGTAACATGCAATTTTTTTGCATCATACAATTCTTGTAATTCCTTTGGTGCATCACGAACTGTAAACGCAAACAGAAATGCCAACGCAAAACCGAACAACCCAATCACATACAAACAATAACGCCAAGTTAACTGGCTAATTAGCCATGAAAGAGGCGCCTGGCCAAAGACAGCACCTGCCATTGCGGCAGTTGCTAACAATCCTCCGATAAACGCATATTGCCGTGGCGGAAACCAAACTGATGCAAGCTTCATATAAGCCACTGTCGCAAATGCAACGCCTATACCCATCAATGCTCTCGATAAACAAGCATCGAGTACCGAATAAGATTGAGAGAATAAAAAGACCCCTGCCGCACAAATAAAAATAGCTGCCGCAGTAATCCAACGAGCGCTGTATTTATCTAATAGGATCCCAACCACCAATTGAGTGACCATAAAAGCGTAATAGAACGTCGCTACAAGGTTTCCAAGCCCTGCCCCGGTTAACTTAAACTCACTCATCAATTGATCTGTAATGACGCTAGGATAGATCTGGAGCACATACTTATAAAAAAGAAAACAAGCACATAAGCTAATGATAAAAATGGGATAGCCTTGCCGCATCGGTTTGATTTTATTCATATTTCCTCATTGGTATGTTATAGCAATATCAGATTATCGTTGTATTATCACTAAGTTAGCTTACCTTAAGAAATGATAAAAGTGTAAACACTTTTTAACTAGCCCTTTAAAGCCTTAAAAATCTTTGCTCGACGGCTAGTCTCATCTTTTAATCCCTCGTCGATATCTTGCTGCGTCAATAGTTGATTATCATCTTGGAAAAACTGCGGCTTTGTTTCTTTCAATGGTGACCTAAAAAAACTACTCTTGCGATATCCGTAATGATAAATCTTCGAATAAAGTTCAATATTCGAATCTAACTTCGTATTATAGAATTTTAACGTGAGATCATAAGCTTGCTTAGTTCTACTGCCTGGATGAGTAACAACATATTTTTCGACTGTATCCCAAAATTCTTGGCCTGTTAACTTAGATTTACCTGAAAGAAAATTAGTAAAACTTCCTGTTTGAGCAAGGCGAAGCGCCTGATAAATTTTCTTAAATGCTTCTACTTTTTTATTGAGGTCACCATTTTCTTGAAAACTCAAACCACCAGAGGATGAACCTGCTGATGACGAAGAACCTTGCCCAGGATTTTTATCTTGCTGACTTGTTTTCTTTGATGATTTTGTTTTTTTTGCTTCTTGTGATTCCTTCATCTTCAATTCTTCAGCTTCTTTCTTCAACGCTTCGAGTTTCGATTTTTGTTGTGGTATTGTTTCGCTCTCAGAAGTCTCGATAACCTCTCTAATGACATCTTTCTTAACTAGGGATTCTTGCCAAGATTTTTTGGCTACTTCATACTTTTCTTTTGCAGAGTCAAGAAGAGCTTTCTTCTCTTCATGTGATTTTTTCATTGCAGCCATGTTAGATTGATATGTTGGATCTTGCTCGAGAGTACGCCATGCTCTTGCTGTTCTTCCATCATCTTTTTTAGGTTTATGTCCAGGATTGCTTTTGATGAGATCTAGAAACAAATCAACTTGATTTTTTTGTAAATAAGATTGTAATGGCTGATTTTCTTTATTATTTCCGGGTAATTTCTCAATTATTTTTAAAAATTTTACCTCGTCTATTTTAAGCTTCACAAATACATTATCTTTCAAAAAATAAAGCGCAACAGGTGACTTTGAAAAAATATAAGTATTGTTATTTCTATATTGAGCTTGTGATTTCGAATCAGGTGAAAAAGTTTCTTGCAAGAATAGATCAGCACCTAACGATTTTTCAATTTGTGAAAACAAGGCTTTTGGCTTTAAATCATCAACCTTGATAGTAATACTTTCATACTCGCCTTTCACTTCAAGTATTTCATTTAAAAAATTTGTTTTTACAAAAGATAATCCATCGTCCCTAACCATTTCTGAATAAAGTCGTTTAAATGTGTCTGCGCGCTCAGTGAGTTCTTGATTTTTCTGGCTAAGTAATAACTGATTATAATGTAATTGCTCTTCCTTCATTGCATCTTTGTTTTTTTTACGTATCTCATTTTTTTCACGAACTAATTGTGATACAGCATCCAACCGTTTATAATCATCAATTAATGACTCCTCTGCTTCCTTTATTTCTTTTTTTAGCTCTTCAATTTCATCATAGACAATTGCTGAAGTTCTTACTTCTGGATTGTTAATTTTATCTTGTTTTTCAAGTGCAGTTAATATTTCTTCATAAGCTTCATTTATTTCTTTAAATTTTTCAGCATCGTTAGCGCTCTTATCTGGATGTAACCGACGAGACCTGCTTCTAAATTGCTTTTCGACTATTACTTTGTTCAATGCAGTGCCGGTTAAACCCAAAATTTGTAAATAATCCAAAAACGTTTTCTGTATTCCAGTAAATTGAGTTCTGATTAAAGCATGAGACGAAGCTGAGGAGCCTCTCGGGGAAGTTGATAAATCACCTCGCGCTGTAGATGCAGGTAGGACTTTTCTGCGCATAACACACCTTTTACTTAATAAAAGTATTCTCCCCTTAATAATAACATATTTCTGTATATTTTTAAAGCTACTTTATAAACAATGACATATAATTGACTAGCAGGAATCCCTAAAATTTCATAATGTCGCAAGCATTAGTTTTTCTTCTCAGACTGATCGATAGTCTGTCCAAACCATGGCGTAGTCGAATCTTTGGAATCTGTATCCGTCATGTAAACTGAATTCGTCACAAAGCTATCAATTATTTTGGCCTTTTCATAAGCCTGCTTGACCGCTGAACGCATTTGAATTTGCTGAAGCCAGCGCTTGAGATGGGGAAACTCTTCAATGTTTACGTGCTGTTTTGCATATAACAAAATCCATGGATAACAAGCCATATCCGCTATCGAATATTGTCCAGCAATAAACTCTCGCTCTGTAAAAAATTCGGATCGAATTGCTCGCCCCGATTAATATCGATAGGAATTAGATTGTAAAGCAAACCCGCCTCTTCTAAAAACAACGTTATTTTATGCGCATTTGGAGTAGGCCAATAATACAAATCAATCATGAGTTCCTCTCATTCAATTCATTTTTTCCAATACATAAACTTGCGCATGACCGATATTCCCCGACTGAACCACCTTAAAGGTTTTCACAATACCGATGGGAATATGCAAAAAGTTTTCTTTAGTCACTACAACAACAGCTTTTTTATTATAATTTGTCAGTTGATTAGGGCTATCTATAAATACGGGCTCATCATCTCGAGTCGTATTAGCTAAGTACTTGATCGGCAATCCATCCGGATTTTCTTGATAAAAAATGAGTTGCGCTTTTTCCAAGTGCCGCATTTTTTCAATTTCATTCACAAAATCGTGTGTTTTATTGGTGACTAAATTCACTGGCTCTATCACTCCCATGTAGAATACAACAAAAACGCACGCAGCCACACCTAAGATTAAAAAATGCTGTGTAGGGAATTTTTTCCATACCCAATATGAAATACATTGTAAGATGAAAAAAATAATTCCTACATTCAAAAAATCAATCTGTGCCAGCCAGTGGGTTCTGGGTCCCAAATAATATCCAGCAATCAAACAAAACAAGCTCACCGCTGGGAAAAGAAAGCAGACTAAGTAAACTAATTTACGCAAATATCCTAAATAATTTTCTTGTGTTTGTATCATCACTAGATAACCACAAATTAAGCTGAGCGCAGGAACCATTGCTAACACATAACGAGGTTTTTTCCCTGCAGGAATACTCAATCCTATTAAAATAATCACCAACCAACCCACTAACTTCTGCATCAACTCGACTTGCGTTGATGTATTCTTAATAAATGAACGAAACAAACCTACGACCACAGCAATGGCTAATGGATAGGTCAACGCATAGGAGCCTATGCTATCCGAAAAATAAAAATACCAAGGTAAATAGGCATCTTGCAGTCTCCCTGCCACCTGCATATGCCATACATTCAGAACAAATGGAAAACCACCGACATGATAGGCAATTAAACATAACAAAACACAGCCCAATGCTAATACCGATAGTGAGATGACACCCCAAACTATCATTTTTTTAAATTGAGTATCTAAACCATAAAAAACACATACAACACCCGCAGGAATCACTAAACCAATAGGACCCCTACAAGCAAATCCAAAAAATAAAACCAATGGCATCCAATATACGCGCGCAGGTTGCTGTAATCGCTCAGCTGAATAGACAAGATAAAAACAACAAACCGTTGCAAAAGTAACATATTGATCTGGAGAAATAGTCCGTGCTTCCATTAAAAACGTATACGTTAGCAACATAAAAAAAACGGCTGATAAGCCCCAGCGTCTCTCATGCAATGCACCAATTAAAAAAGTAAATGAAACAGTTCCGGCTGCAGCTATAGCACTCGGTAATACGGCTGTCAGTTTATTAAGAGATCCTCCTATTTTACTCGCTAGATAAATAAAGATGGTTGGGGTGACAGGATAATCAGGATAGGGCTGCAAATAAGTTGTTGGGAACCAACTCATTCCATGCTGAACCATTTCCAATGCAAATACATAAAATCGAGATTCGAAACCAATAATCTCTTGATGACTCAAACCAATCGTAAATAAAATGAGCGCACAGAAAAAAATAACCAGCGCTTCCAGCGTAACAGTGTATGATGATTGCATATAATTTGACTAATTTTAGGTTGGCTTATTGGGTGAAGGCAAATTTAACCATGTTTTTTGTATATTCGTCCACCTATGTTACAATCGACAAATTTTTATGGATAGCAATGAGAAAATGATAATGATGACTTCTAACCTACCAAACTTTGCTCACGCCTCTGTGTTAGTGATTGGTGATGTCATGCTAGACCGTTACTGGTTTGGTGATACCGGTAGAATTTCGCCAGAAGCGCCCGTTCCTATTGTAAAAATCAAACAAATTGACGAAAGACCTGGCGGCGCAGGCAATGTCGCTTTAAATATAGCTGCACTGGAAGCACAAGTGACTCTGATAGGTGTAGCGGGAAATGATGATGCTGCTCGAATTTTATCCCAACAATTAGCAGCGACAGGTGTCAAATCTGCAATTCAATATCTCAATGACATTCCAACGATTACTAAATTAAGAGTTATCAGCCGTCATCAACAGTTAATTCGATTGGATTTCGAAGAGAAATTTCCACAATTTAATTCAGAAACACTCATTGAAGCTTACAAAAAAGAATTAAGCCACGCCAATTTAGTTATTTTATCAGATTATAATAAAGGCACATTAGCAGACCCCCAAAAATTTATTCAGCTCGCTCGCCAAGCCAATATTCCTATTTTAGTAGATCCCAAAAGCACCGACTTTAGTTTGTACCAAGGCGCCAGCGTCATTACGCCAAATCTAAAAGAATTTGAAACTATCGTAGGGCCTTGTCTAAATGAAAATGAAATCTTAAAAAAAGGTTTAGAGTTACTCCACCGTTATCAAATTAATGCTCTCTTGTTAACGCGTGGCGAACAAGGCATGACGCTCATTCTACAAACAGGAGAAGAATTTTATCTGCCTGCACATGCGCGCGAAGTATTTGATGTCACTGGCGCAGGTGATACTGTCATTGCAGTATTAGGCGCTTCGCTAGCAGCAGGCACCAGCCTACCCCAAGCAATGGCATTTGCAAATTTAGCAGCTGGATTAGTTGTCGCAAAATTGGGAGCCGCCACCATAACACCTCCTGAATTAGAAGCCGCTTTAACAGGACACGCTGTTGTAACAGGCGGCATAGTCAACGAAGAACAACTCTTGTTAGCAGTCAATCAAGTGCGCTCACAAGGCAAAAAAATTGTTTTCACCAACGGATGTTTTGATATCTTACATGCAGGACATGTCACTTACTTACAACAAGCAAAACAACTGGGCGATTACTTAATTGTTGCGATTAATGACGACGACTCGATATGTCGTTTGAAAGGTCCTGGCAGACCTATCAACAATCTAGCACAGCGTTTAGCTGTATTGGCAGGACTTGGCGTCGTGGACTGGGTCACTTCATTTTCCGATGATACTCCAAAGCGATTATTAAAAATGTTGCAGCCAGACATTTTAGTAAAAGGCGGAGATTATACGATTGATCAAGTGGTTGGTAGTGAGATAGTTCAAGCTTATGGTGGAAATGTTAGGGTGTTAGGCATGACAAAAGGGATTTCAACGTCTGCTATTATTGATCGTGTTGTGCAGAGTATTAAAGCTTAAAAATAATTGAATTATTAACTGAAGGTAATACAAATGTCTGAACTCGGTAATCTGTATGTCATCTCCGCCCCATCAGGGACAGGAAAAACCACGCTTGTTAAATCCCTCGTAGAAACATTACCAGGCATTACCGTATCTATTTCACATACAACTCGCCCAAAGCGACCTGCTGAAGCTCACGGAGTCAATTACTACTTTGTTTCTGAAGATAACTTTCAGAAGATGATTCATCATGAAGATTTTTTAGAATACGCAACTGTTTTTAATTATCATTATGGAACATCTCGTCGCTGGGTTGAAGAAACATTAGCACGAGGAGAAGATGTTATTTTAGAAATTGAATGGCAAGGTTGCCAACAAATACAAAAAATATTTCCATCGTGTATCAGCATTTATATTCTTCCTCCATCCGTCACTGATTTATTCAATCGATTAACTAAGCGTAACCAAGATCACAAAGATATCATCAAACAACGACTTGCTGATGTTCGCGAAACAACTCATCACATAGGTGAATATGACTATGTCGTTATCAATGATGACTTTTCTGCTGCTTTAAATGATCTAACTGTGATAGTGCAAGCCGGACGTTTACTGCAGCCTCGACAAATTATTAAAAATGCAGAGCTATTAAGCCAGCTAGAAACAACTGAGTTAGATGAGTTTTAAACTCAAACTCAGTCCCCACCTCCCCCCCCACAATTCTGATCAATTGTTCTGTATTCAGCAATCACCATATCTAATATACGTTGGCGATCCATTATGTCTAATAAATTAGCGCTTACATTGTTAATACTTTGCAAGTATTGAGTCCATGATTGTGAAGAACTGGTGCTATCATTGTATATTGCATTATTTGCATAGTTAATAGCAGATTGTTGAGAGAATTGAAGGATAGGTGTCACATTTCCATTCAGTAATTGACTGTAGCTAAAGTTAATGAAATTTAATCGTATTCCATCTACATAAGCAATCCCATTGACATAATCAACGATGGCACTTGCATCAAAGTAAATTTGACCATTGCCGGATTGATTAATAAAGGTAGAGAAGCCACTAAAATTAGTCGGATCACTGTAATAGCCTTGCGAAAAACCAGTGATGTGGATGACACTATTCAATTGTGGTGATGTATCAAGCGTAAATGCTCCACCATTACCTATCAAACCTTGAATCCCTTTAAATATTGCGATAGTAGAAACCGCACTTTGTGCAAAACCATTGTGATCAGAATTAATAGCCACATTAACCGGTGAACTAGGAATATAAGCACTAAAGTTTAATACATTTGTCCCTAATGACTGACTTGCATCTATCAAACCATTTACTAGTGCATTATTGCTGAAAACAAATGTATTATCTGAACTCCCGCCATTGAGGTTTTGCATATTGTTAAAGTTAGTGTTAATACCGCCACCAGTCACGTTACCGCCATTTGAACCAACCAAGCTCCACACGTTTGGAACATTATCGAGAACACTTAATGTATTGTTACCGCTACCACCAATGATGTTTTGAATATTATTAAACGTAAATGTGCCGCCGAGCGCAGCAATGCCTTGCAGCGTACTATTTATGTTTCTGAGATTCCACGTTTGCGCATCATTGGTTTGCACGCTTAATGTATTATTGTTACCACTACCACCCGTTACATTAACATTGTTAACAGCCAAATTTCCTTTCAGCAAAAAGCTATTATTTCCCGTACCACCTGCCAACGTGAGGTTTTTGCCCGACGCGTTAATACCATTATTTACAGATATATTGCCATTTCCTGTTGCAGTCAGGGTAGCATCATTACTTAACGTAACGACATTATTGTAAGTTTGATCACCGGTAGTTTGAATGCTGCCGCCATTAATGTTCGTGATAGCTGAGTTTGATACTAAGCTACTCAGGCTTGCTAAATTTCCTACGGCACTGGCTAATGTGACTGCTCCAGCACCTTGCAATGTTAATGCATGCGCACCATCAATAGTTCCATTGAGCGTGAGCACATCGGTTGACGTATTCGTACCTATACTGCTATCTGCTAACAAATTAATAACGCCATTCAGAGTCGCTGATCCTATTCCCACTAAAGCGCCTGCACCACCAACACCTGTACCTGATAAATTTAAGGAACTAGCTGTGATCGTTGCATTATTGATTTCTAATTCCGCGCCAGAGGCAACCGACATACTTCCGAGAGTTGAGTTAGAACCCAAATTCAATATTCCACCGCCGACGCTCAAGCTACTGAGCGGTATAGGTCCACCAATCGAACCATTGACCGCAGTAGTACCACTAGCTGTAACCGATAATGCATGAGCGCCATCAATGGTCCTTGCAAATGTCAAACCGCCATTCGTCGATGCGAAGTTGATGTCATGACTTAATGTCAGTGCAGAAGAATACGTTTGTGATCCTGTAGTAGTAATCTGAGAATCACTACCACCGATTGTGGTGGCATCACCTGTGCCAATGTTAATACTGGTTAAAGGAGTTGTTCCAATCGAACCATTTAAGGCAACTGCGCCGCTGCCATTTGCAATCGATAACGCA
>Ga0207030_1013_pt1 | contig 60826 bp, 43 predicted proteins | sample Alteio_BWMinCont_40_FD_153260 | JGI IMG/M metagenome (GOLD analysis project Ga0207030, IMG submission 153260) | Enriched cells from forest soil in Barre Woods Harvard Forest LTER site, Petersham, Massachusetts, United States -... | ecosystem: Environmental > Terrestrial > Soil > Temperate forest >... | reverse complement strand
TTGAAAACAAAGCGTAAAACAAAAACGACATCTTCCAAGACCAAAAAGTCAAAAACAAAAACGGCTTCTATTCAATTAAAAGCTATCACGGAAAAACAAACGAAAGGACAAATCATAAAAGCAATCGCGACTGAAACAGGCCTGACACTAGGTCAAGTTAAAGCTGTCTTCTGCACAGCAGGTCACATGGCAAAATGTCATCTCATCAAGAGAGGATCTGGCGAGTTTGCCATTCCAGAGATGGCTATTAAAGTCGTACGCAAGACCAAGCCGGCAACCAAGTCTCGTCAAGGCAGAAATCCTATGACGGGTGAAACCATCACGATTGCTGCTAAACCAAAACGTGACGTTATTAAAGTAAGACCGCTAAAAACATTGAAAGATGTCTTATTACAAGCTTAAGCAACATAGTCCCCGCCCCTTCAGGGCGGGGTAAATTAACCTAGGCAGGATGATAATCAGCATCAGACTCAATCGCACCCGGATCGTCAGCCATTGATGTGTGGCCTAGTGAATCAAACTTAACATCTTCCACATGTTTTCGATAAGATGATGACACCAGTCTACCAAAAAAATTGCATGATGCGTTTGTTGCCGCGCTCACTAAGTTCCACCCTGGATTATCGACCAAGCATGTGCTCACAAGTGTCCCCGCTGCACAAACCGTAGAAGCCGTTGTGACACCCTTAAATGTTAAGGCATCTTCTTCTTGCGAACTTCTAGCAAAATTATCTTTAATTTTCATGAGAGTCGCAGCTGTATGAAAGCATGCTAGCATCCTTGTCAAAAATGTGTGATCGGCCTCGTCATAATATGAATAGACATTTGCAGAAACGAACGCAACCACATATGTAAACGATTCTAGTGTACTCAGAGTAAAAAAGGATTTACGCATTTTAGTAAAAAACATAATCGACCACCATTCAAATAGCATTTTGCTCGGGATAGTACAGCAAAGCTACAGAAATGTATACGTAAAACCGTGTCATGCCACAGTTTAAATTTTATATTTATCTATTAATCCTTCCAGCTTAACACCCAATGCTTTTAGATTATTAGCAGCAACTTCTAAGGCTTTTGAGATATCAACATTCTGCAAACTTGCTTGCTTGATATTTTCCATGGCAATTGCAGCTTGTTCAACACCGATTAATTGTTGTTGGCTAGAGGCGGCAATTTGCATTGCAGCTTGTGCCGCTTCTGACATGCTTGTGGAAAGCTTCAGTATTGACTCGCCTGTTTCTTCTGATTTTTTAACGCCGGCATCAACCACTTTGCTTCCTTGCTCTGTTGCAAGCACTGCTGTGTTCGTTGCTTTTTGCACATCGGATAATATTTCACGCACACGATGTGTTGCAGTCTTGGATTGATCTGCTAAGCTTTTTATTTCTTGAGCAACAATTCGAAAACCTTTTCCTTGATCACCCGCTTTTTCTGCTTCGATAGATGCATTGACAGCTAGCAAATTAGATTGTTGAGCTAAGTCATCCACAGTTTCGATAATGCTACTGATCGCCTGTGTTTGTTCGCTTAATCTCATCATGCTTTCTGCTATTGATACCATTTGATCTTGAATACGCATCATATCTTCATTGGTTTCTTGAATGGATTTTTTTCCGCTTTGCGAAATTTGAGCGACTTGTTGCGCATCCTCAGAAACAGATTTTGCTTTTTGATTGGTGAGATGTGAAGTCTGCTTAACTTCTTCTATCGTACTTGTTGTTTCATTGACAGCTGTTGCTGTTTCACTACCCGCAGAGACTAGCTGTGAAATTGAGGCAAAAATTTCATTGACTGATGTACTTAATAACTTAGCAGCAACTGTCATTGCTTGTAGCGGCTTAGATATATTGCGTGTGAGAACAACTCCAACCAAGCTTAAAAATATCACTCCAAACACAGTGCCGTAAATAATCACAAAAAAGATTAAGTTAATACTAGATATAGATGCTTTTATTCGTTGTTTCAACAAGTCATCTTCATTGTTTCGCATATCTTGAACAACAATGCGAATATCATCCATGATTTTTTTACCCGCATCCATTGCGACTAATTGTCCTTTTTGATCTTTTAACTTAAGTGATTGCTGAGCACTTGATAATTTACTCGCAATGAGAGGATCTAACACATCTAACCGATGCTGTTGGCTAATGTTATCTTGGGTTAAGAATTTTAGCGTTTTGACTTCTTCAGGGATCGCTTTCAATGCAGCATTGTATGGTTCTAAAAAACGGTCTTGGTTCGTGATTAAATAACCTCGCTGACCCGTTTCTACATCAATTAGTGAGGATAACAAAAAATTCAGATTACTGATTACCTCATAAGTATGTTCGCGCCAATCAACCGCATCAATCATTCGATTTGTGGAATAGTAACTAGACAAACTAATGAGAATCAAAACAGCGACAGCTACAGCATTCATACTTCCTATTTTTGAACCTACCGACCATTTCATATAGTCTCCCTGTTCGAATAGAATGATATATACTCTATTATCCCTTTATCTAAACCTCGCCGTCAATCATTGAACACTTTATAGCCTGTTATGGTATAAATATTTGCACCGCATTCAGGATAATGAGTGCGCAACATCTATTGTTATGGCATAATGCTGACCATGAATTAAAATAAACCGGTCACTCTAGGAACACACACCATGTCTAACACTCGCGCTAGCGAAGATGAGAAAAAAAATCAGAAAGGCACAACACTCAGCATACAAAAAAAGTTAGAGATTGATACCGTCAGTGGATTATTGACTGGAACATTTTGTTCTGGCGTATTTAATCCTTGGGATCGCGCATTATATTTGTCTGTCACACATAAAAGAGCTTTTTTATCTTGGAGTAATTTTAGTTCTCCTTACCATGGATTTTTACAAGCTGTTACACAGCGGGCGTTTCTTGGAAGTGTTTACTATATTGCTCAAGGTGAATTAAAAAATAATATGCACCCTTACTTGCGAGAGCAGTTACACCTTAGTGAATCAACGACTCAGTTTTGCATTGGAACAACAGCAGGAAGCATCAATGGATTATTAACAAATTGGCTTTCTGCGGTTAAATATCATGCCTGGAGTGATAAAAATCATACTTTTATCTCAAGTTTTAACGATATGTTGTCACGTGGCAGGTACAGAACTTTCATGAAAGGGACATTTGCCACAATGCTTCGCGACACTACCTTTGGTGGAATTTATGAAGTAACGCGCCATCTCATGCGAACATACATACCTAAACCAAAAGACATATCAGCAGATCAAAACGGACGGGAACCTCAAGCGGTATCAAGCCAGTTAGAATTTTTTTCAAATTCCACAGCAGCCGGAATCGCAGCAATTGCATCAGGCCCATTTAATTACGTGCGAAGCGTGCAATATGGAACACCGCCTGACAAAACACCTCCTAACACCTGGCAAGCATTAAAAGATGTTTGGCAAGAATCTAAAGATCATATCGATAAAAAATTTGGAAAATTACGTTTTTTTCAAGAACGATTTCGAGTTGGCTGGGGAACTGCTCGCGTTTCTGTCGGCATGGCAGTAGGCCAAAAAGTATTTGATATGACACGGAAAAAACTTACCGATCACTACAAAGAACCAGGCAGTACCGTCAAGCCTAAGACATGAGAATCAAGTATGTAAGACCCCTTATGAGAAAGAATACGTTAGACTAAACAGCATGCCAAAATCCTCAACTACCCAAGTGAGACTTCTTGGGCCATGTAAAGCGAACACACGTTCCTTCTCCGGGTGTTGAGGTCATAGTGATTTTTCCATGCTGTAACATCACAATTTTTTTAACGACACTCAAGCCAACCCCTGTGCTCTCAATTTTATCTCGAGACTGTACTGTCTGAAACAACTCAAAAATTTTCTCATGATATTTTGGAGCAATTCCAGGCCCGTCATCACGCACAAAAAATTCATAAAATTTTCCAGCATTTTTTACACCAATTTCAATATGTCCACTCTTGCTATCGTGGAATTTAATGCTGTTGCTAATTAGATTAGAAAATACTTGTTCCAGTTGGACTTTTTGAGTTTTTAACACGGGCAAATTCTCTGCGCATGAAATTGAGAATGTTTTCGGAGGGCTTAGCGTATCAATCACTTCTTTGACTAATGATCGAGTATCGACTTTAGAAATGTCGATATCTACAAAGCCAATTCGGGAATATTGCAAAATTCCATCAATTAAATTTGACAGACGATGAGAGCGTTTAAACAGTAAATTTAAATTTTCTTTTGCCTGAATACTTAACTTGCTAGTCTTATCATCCCTAATCCACGTTGCCAATGTTTCAACTGCGCGTAATGGTGCTTTCAAATCATGCGATGCAACAAAGGCAAACTGCTCTAACTCGGTATTAGAGCGCTCTAACTTTTTCTCATTTCTTTTGTATGTGCTTGCAACATCAGTTGCATATTCCAGAGCATTTTGACTCTCAGTCAGGTTGCGCTTAAGCAGCGTAATATCAACAAAGGAAATCACCGCACCATCTATTGTATTTTCCGTCGTTTTATAAGGGCGCACTTGAAGCCGAAAATGGCGACCTTCATTTGTGTGGATCTCTTGCTCTTTTGTTGTGATTGTTTCTATGACTTCTGAAACCATGGCTTGCAAATCAATGTCTTTACAATTTAATTTAATATCCTCAACAAGAAGATGCCCGACATCTGCATGCGACAGATTCAACAACTTGCCAGCAGTAGGAGTATAGAGCCTGAGTCTATTATTAATACCTACCATGACAATAGGAATATTAACCGTTCCCAGCAGATTCAAAAGATCACTGTGTAATTTTGTTAAATTAGTATTGCTATTCACTAATTCGTCATTAAGCGTGGTCAGCTCTTCATTCGCAGACTGAATCTCTTCTTTAGTTGTTTCCAACTCTTCATTTGTACTTTGAAATTCTTCATTAGTGCTTTGCAGTTCTTCATTAACAGAAGTGAATGCCTCTTGAGTTGCCTCATAATCTTCAGCCAATGATTCCTGATAGGCTCTTGCTTCGACCAGTTGCTTCTTGAGCGTTTGGATCTGGCTATCTTTTAAGACAATCTCACGCATCGTTACCCGCTTAGATCCCCGACCTACTTTTTCAGACTCAGATAACCTAGCTTGTTGCAGCTCAGGAATCGATTCGAAGAGAATCAAGAAGGCACCCTCTCTTTCCTTAGTTTTTGCCCTGATTGTAATAACTATTAGATTGAGAACAAGATCATGACCTCTACTATCGCGAATGCTTATGTTCTCCTTTTTTACGCGGCTGTTTTGCTTTTTTGCTACCTGAATCATCATACGCAAATCTTGAACGAGCTCCTGCCTGACCATCTTAAAAAAATTAAGACTCAGCTGGCCTTGCGGCAGCTTGAGATAAGGTGCAGTATCTCCACTGGCCAATATGATTTGCATATCATCGTTTATCACCACGCCAGCTGGTGCGTACTCTGTTATGAGAAATTGTTCTGTCTCATGTTGAAGACTAAGAGACTCGCGCGCTTCTTGTGATGGTTTTTCAGCTATCGGGTATTGTTTTTTTAACGCATGCATTCTACCTGCAACACCAAGATGTAATCTAGATGAAGCAGTAGACGCGCTGCGCGAGTAGATGTTTTTATTTTTGTCGATTGCTCGGAATAGTGTCGTGAGTTTGCCTACTGATTCTGAATGACCCAAACAAAGGAAACCCTCGGGTTTTAGAGCATAATGCAAGATCGGAAGTACATGTTTTTGAAGAGTAGAATCAAAATAAATTAAAAGATTACGACAGCAAATAAGATCGATGTTCGCAAATGGTGGATCAATGATGATGTCATGTCTTGAGAACACGCAGATATCACGGATAGACTTTGCAATTTTATACCCATTCTCAGTTTTGATGAAGAATCGATTTAACCTTTCTTTCGATATATTTTTTTGAATGCTCTCGGGATAAATACCTGTGCGCGCTTTTTGTAAAGCAGTGTCGCTAATGTCTGTAGCAAAAATTTGGATCATTGTTTTCTGACCCACACTATCCAGATATTCTAATAAGCTAATAGCAACTGAATAAACCTCCTCTCCCGTAGCACAGCCAACAATCCATATTCGAATGGGGGAGTTGGCTTTTTTATTTTTTATAATTTTCGGATACGCTTGTTTTTTCATCGCCATAAAAACATCAGGGTCACGAAAAAATTCTGTTACATTAATCAGAAAATCATTGAATAATGCACTGACTTCTTGAGGGCTTGATTGAAGATAGTCTACATACTCGGTGAGCTTTTCCATTTTATGCAGGATCATTCGTCTTGCAATACGTCGTTTCAGGGTCGTATGCTTGTAATGACTAAAATCAACTTGTGATTGACTTCGCAGCATGATGAAGATTTTATTAAGTGCTTCTCCCTCAAGTTTTAGAGGCACTTTTGGGGAAGTAACCACACCTTTTTCCTGCCGCATCAACAGTAAGTAATGCTCAAAATTTCTAAGTTCTCTTGCGATTTGCTGAGGCGTGAGCACCAGATCTACAACACCGGCAACGATGGCATTACGAGGCATATCGCCGTATTTAGCTGATGCCGGATCTTGTGCGATTGTCAGCCCACACTCCGATCTGATAGCTTCAAGTCCTTTTGTGCCATCCGACGCAGTGCCTGACAGCACAATGCCTATGGCCTTACTCTTTTGATCGAGAGCTAGTGATTGAAAGAAAAAATCAATCACCATATGGGGGGCGCGCGTCTCAATACGCGGTGTTAGCTTTAATACTCCCTTCATGATAGATAGATTACGATTAGGCGGAAGAATATAGATATGATTAACTTTCACTCGCATATCATTAGTAATTTCCTTAACTGGCATTAAGGTTTTTCTTGAAAAAATCTCAACAGAAAGACTTTCACGCGTGGGATCGAGATGCTGGATAATAACATATGCCATACCCGTATCAGTAGGAAGCTTGCTTAACAATTTTGAGAGGGCCTCGAGCCCACCTGCAGATGCTCCAATGCCAACAACCAAGAACTGTTTCTTATTGACTGGTTGTATATTATGAGATTTCTGGGCGGATGCGCGCACTTTAGATGTCGATGACGTTGATTTAAGTCGTCTTGGTTTTGATAACTTCCCTGTAGTAGCCATGAGAGTCTTCCCATCAATTTAACAAAGAATGTTTTTTAATGATAGGATATACTATTTAATTATGTTTAAATATAGCGAGCTCATCCGAACTCCACTATAAAATCATCCATTCGTATTTACATTAGAATATTTTGGGGATTCCAAAATGGATATCTTAAAAGTTCTCATAGTTGATGACGATCTAATCGATCTTATTCGTTATCGAACTATGTTAATAGAATATCCACGTCCTAGCTTTCAATGCATTGAAGCAGATAATGCTTTCGATGCATTGAAGATTTGCGTTGAGCAAAAAATTGATTGCGTCTTATTGGATTATGACTTACCCGATATGAATGGACTCGAATTTGTAAAAGAACTTAGAAAAAGCAACAAATTTCTTCCCGTTGTCATGTTTACAGGACAAGGCAACGAAACTGTTGCTGTAGCCGCAATGAAAGAAGGAGCCACTGATTACATCATCAAAGGAACGCATAATAACCATAGCTTAGTTAAGGTAATAATAGCAGCAGTCGAAAAATCATCACTAGAAATGACAATCCACCGTCAAGAAAAACAACTAAAACATCTGGCGTATTATGATAGCTTAACCGGCTTAATGAATCGATATGCTTTTGATGAGACAGGAAGGCGAGCGATTTCCAATGCAAAAAGACATCAAAATATCTTAACGCTTCTGTATATCGATCTTGATCATTTTAAGACAATCAATGACACGCTAGGTCATCCGGCAGGTGATGAACTTTTACAGATAGCTGCGAAACGAATTCAGGCTGTATTGCGCAGCGAAGATATCATCGCTCGATTTGGTGGAGACGAATTTGTCATATTACTCGTTGGGTTAACAACTGACACTGACGCACATCTTGTAGCAAAAAAAATTATTGCAGAGCTGACGAAACCTTTTCAACTAAGTAAACATATTGCTTATATAGGTGCTAGCATTGGCATTGCCTATTTCCCAGCAGCCGGTGATAACCTAACAGATTTATTAAAACATGCTGATATCGCTTTATATAAAGCAAAAACAGACGGACGAGGAACGTTTTATGTCTTTTCTGACGATTTAATAAAAAGGCATCAACAACAACTTTTCGTTGAACAAGGCTTACAGGTTGCTATAGAAAAAAAAGAATTTTTCATAGTATATGAACCAAAATTTGAATTAAAGACAAAAAAAATTATTGGGATGGAAGCATCATTACGTTGGCAGCATCCACAACTAGGCGTTATCACGCCTGATTATCTGTTCCCCAGGGCTGAAAAATCTGGACTAATGACGCTCATAGCTAAATGGACTATTGAAACAGCGTGTCAACAATTCCAATGTTGGCGAGAGCATACTCTCAAAAATCTATCACTCAGCATTGCTGTTAATTTTTCAGCTCAACTATTAACTAGCACAGAATTTAAATCCACGTTAAATAACGCACTACAGCATATTGACCCGGCAGCCATGGTTGAATTCGAAACAACAGAGCTTGCCTTAACGAGCCAGGTTGATGATAATTCGATTCTAGAAAATTTAAGCCCTATTTCATTGATACTCTCTATCGACTCTACTGACAAAAACCATTTTTCTTTTGATCGATTTAAACAATTTCCTATTACTTCCTTAAAAATTGATTGCCCATCCATACAAGGAAATGAAAAAAACGATAAAGATGTCACAATCGTGAAACTCATCATCGATAAAGCTAACGAACTAAATATAACTGTTATTGCCGCAGAGATAGAAATTGAATCACAATGTAATTTCTTAATTGATAACGGCTGCCAATATGGACAAGGACCATTATTTAGCAAACCGCTTGAAGCACACGAAATGGATGTATTACTAACAAAGCAAAATTGAAAGTCAACAGATGAGCACCTGTCTCACCTTTTTGTAAATATTAACAGAGTTCATTCCCCATCCCATCAAATCTAATCCTTCATCCAGCAACAGAAATTGATCACGTTTAATTTTCTTGGAGGTTACGATAACACGACTCCCATTTTTTATAGACTCTAAACTATCTATCATTTTTTCCCATGTCCCATAGCTAAAACAAGTCGCATTGATAAACACAATGTCAGCTGAGCTAATATCCTGATGATGAAAGTTATCTGCTACGATTTTTATACTTGAAAGTCGTCGTAAATAAATATCAGCATATGCTTGATGACTGGAAGCAAGAGCTTCATTAGCTTGGAAAACAAGATTATTCGCTAATTGGCATAATCCAGGAAGAAGCTCAATGCCTATTACTTCAGAAAAATCATAATGTAATGCAGCCGTCAATAATGCTTTTCCTGAGCCGCTACCGAGATCATAAAATACTTCGCCTGGCTGAGGAGATGCTCTCTCAAGTATCCGCACAAAAGATGCGGGAACAATCTCTCCATAAATAAAGTTATCTTCATCCATATTCAATTTTACTCTATCATTTTTTGAAACAAGCTCTGCATTGACATGATCATAAATTTTATTTAACAAACTCAGAGCAGTTTCTTCACTCTTGTTGACCATCCTTGCTCGACGTCCCATCAGGAGATTTGTAAAACTTTTTATCATTGCAGGAGAATCATCATGCATAATTAGCCTCTCAATGTATTTTCTACATACGTCATACTAATGTATTATAAAGCAATGAGAATTCATATCCGATATAGCGACTGTGGTAACATATGCCTGAGCTTAATGTTTTCAATGCATGTCATTCTGGAATTTATTGTGTCTGTTGGCCGCTTAACTACTTCTGATTTATCAAGATTGGCTAACGTCGAACAGGCTACACTCTTAAGGAGCTCATCATGACTTCGTACTTCGATAATTATGAGAAAGCTGCAAAAAAAATAATTGATCACGTCGGAAAAAATATTGTTATTGGTATTCCAATAGGGATAGGAAAACCCATTGGATTCGTGAATGCACTCTACCGATTAGCTGAAGCTGATAAATCAATACAGTTAACTATTTTAACTGCATTAACTTTATCACGTCCTAGCACTCATTCGGAATTAGAAAAAAGGTTTCTTGAACCCATTTTAAATAGAATGCTGAAAAATTATGAAGACCCATTGTATGAAAAAGCCCGAAAAATTCAAACATTACCAAACAACATAAAAGTCATCGAGTTTTTTTTAACACCAGGAGAATATTCTCATAATCGTTATGCGCAACAAAATTATATTAGCTCTAATTACAGTACCGTTGTTAACGACCTTATGTCTTATTCGATTAACGTCATCGCTCAACAAGTCTCTCAATCTAAGTCTGACCCAAATGACTATAGCTTAAGCTGTAACACAGACTTATTTCATGCCGTACTCCAACATCTTAACACTAACTCACTCTCTACTAATAAGATCGCTCTTGTTGCAGAGATCAACGCAAATTTGCCATTTATGCCTGGCGAAGATGCGGTGGTTAAAGCTGAGACATGGACTGATATTATCGATACAAAAAATTATCCTGCATTATTTTCTATTCCACGCAACGAGCTATCCACTCAAGAACATCTAATTGGTCTTTATGCAAGTTGCTTAGTAAAGGACAATAGCTGCATGCAAATTGGTATCGGATCATTAAATAATGCAATTGCTAACGCGCTCATCATTCGCAATAATCAGAACTCTCTGTATCAAGCCATTCTACAGAAACTACATGTTCAGAAAAAATTTGATGATGCCATTTCAACTGTAGGCACATTCACACCATTTGAACATGGACTATATGCATCAACTGAAATGTTTAGTGATGAGTATATTCATCTTTACAAAGAAGGAATCTTGAAGAAGAAAGTCTACGATCACATTGGATTACAAAAATTAATAAATCTTCAAATCATTAGCGAAACAATTTCGCCAGACATTCTCGATAAATTAATAGGGTTCAATATTATTCACCCCGTATTAAGTGCAGAAGATACTGATTTTCTCGTGAAATTTGGCATTTTTAAATCTGAAACACGTTTTGAAAATGAATATTTAATTTTGCCATCGGGTGAAAAGATTATTCCTGACTTAACTTCTCATTCTGCAAAACAAAAAATATTAACTATCTGCTTAGGCAATCAGTTAAAAAATGGAAAGATACTTCACGCAGCTTTTTATATTGGCAGCAATGATTTTTATCAACAGTTACACGATTTTTCTTCTGATGAATTACAACTTTTTGCAATGACATCTGTAACAAGAACTAACTCCGTTCTATGGAATAATGAACTTTCAACATTACAACGGCAAAATGCGCGCTTCTTCAATTTTTCAATGATGGTGTCCTTGGGAGGTGCGGTTATTTCAGATGGATTGAAAAACTTACAAGAAATCAGCGGCGTCGGTGGTCAATTTGATTTTGTTAACATGGCAACCATCTTGCCTCAGGCTAGATCTATCATCGCTTGCCGTAGCGTAAGACAAACAAAACAGGGTGTAGAATCAAACATTGTCTGGGAATACCCTAATCAAACGATTTCGCGATGCTTTCGAGATATTGTTGTGACAGAATACGGGATCGCGGATTGCCGCAGCAAAACTGACTCGGAAGTCATTAAATCGATTTTAAATATCACTGACTCACGCTTTCAAAATGGATTGCTCACAACCGCTAAAAAATTCGGAAAAATACCTAACGATTATAAAATCCCACCATTATTCCAGCAAAATTATCCTGATCAGTTAAATGAAATAATTGCTCAATATCAATCAAAAAAACTTTTCAAATCTTACCCGTTTGGAAGTGACTTAACAGAAGTAGAACAAGTCATAGCGAATGCCTTGCTGAAGTTAAAAAAATTATCGACCATGAAAGTAATTTATACCACTTTCTTATCAATATTTTCTTTTAGAAAGAACAGAAAATATGATATATATTTAAATCGACTCGGGCTTCTACACCCCAAAACACTTAAAGAATTTATTTATAAGCGATTAATTCAGCATTCAATAAGAGGTTAAAATGCGCAGCAGCACATTGATCGAAACCGCCACGAAAGCTTATTCATATCTTAAACCCTTGACTAGCCTTTTATTTAAAGCAGAAGCACCCGTTGTCGAAGTCGCCGCAAAGAAACATCGCTCTCGTTCACATTTCTCAGCAAACAAAACAGCAAGCTTGTCCATTCCAGAAATATCACGTGATCGATTCAAGGTTGTCAAACCCACTGCCGCACCTTTGACTCAAAGTACGTATTCAATTAATTCTTTGCTTAGCTCATTTATGTCATTATGGATTTCTTCTGCACCAGCGCCTGTCGCAGTCCCAGAAAAAAAACACGATGATGAAGAAACGATTTCTGCGAAAATCGAGCTACTTGAAAGTAGTTTAAAAAAATCGACTGACGCAACCCAAAAAGATAGCTTAATTTTGCAAAAAGTCGAGCTAGTTTCTGAAGAAATTAAAGAGCACGCAGCACGACGCGTTGATTTGTTTTTCTATTTATTGGTCGCTGTACATGGAAAGCAAATCACTGTTACGAAAGAATCAACCGTTTTGCAGCATGGTCAAGGATCCGATGATAAAGGAACACAAGCGTGTCACAGCTCATTATTTCCGAATGTTAAATTTGAAAAAATTCCATCTGCTTGGTCGTGGATATCAACAACGCCCTGCTCCACGTTAGACAATACACAATTTAAAGAAACATTGAATATGACAGTTGAGTTACCCGATATTGTTAATATATTTGATGCGTGTATTGAAGGTCGTTACCACAGAACTCGTTACATTAAGGACTTGTTGACAACTCTCAACAAGGCATCCAGAAACGAAATTGATCCTATTCAAGGAATGAATGAATTTTTCAAAATCATGGATTCATTTTTTGTAGCGACCGAAAAAAAATATCAAGACACAAAAAAACTTGAAAACCCAACCGCATTTAAAAAAGTGATGTCTCTTCAAAAAGAAGGAACGTTTCAGGGTGTTAAAAAAGATACTTTACTCGTTGACGATAGTTATTTAAGTTTGATGCTACGTCTAAAACCTCATGAGGCAGCCATAGCTCGTTATAGCACTAAATATTTTGCTTCATCTTTTACAGCGATTCAGAATGAAATTTTTGCTTCTACATTGAAAGAGCCAACGCCTAGCTTAAAAATATAATTGCTCAACCTGTAGAAGCGGATAAAGTTTCAAAATGAAGCGCATTCTGTCCGCTTCTCCATTATTGAAACGATTTTGCACACCAACAGTTTAAGTCTCTCATTTAACTCTTTATAAAATAACTATTTTGCTTTAAAATACAATAATATATGTGAGCTTGCATTTACATAGGAGCTAGCCATGGAAAAGGACACCGAATCAGAGCCAACCTCATCGTACGCATATAATTTAATGAAAGAAATGAAACTCGACGAAGAGGAAATACTACACCGCAAAGCCTGGCTAGAGTTTGAGGAACCAGATGTCAATCGCCTGCTTGAATTAAACGACATGGCACAGGGCTATGCTACCGAAGTGATTGAATCACTTTACGATCACTTTTTAAAATTCGATGACACGAAAAAATTCTTTGAAGACCCTCAAGTATTAAACCGCGTTAAGAACTTACAAAAAAAATATTTTTTACGATTAACAAATGGCAATTATGATGACCAATACATTCAAGAGCGCATCAAGATCGGCTCGGTGCATGCCAGCATTGGCCTTGATGTAAAATGGTATTTAGGAGCTTATGGTTTTTATTTACGAGCAGTAGGAAAACGGATATTTAAAGCATTCAAAAGTAACCCTGAAAAAGCGCTGGAATCCTATTTTTCGTTAGAAAAATTAGTGTATATGGATATTGGCTTAGCAATTGATACATACATTTATCAACGCGAAGCTACCATTAAAATACAACAAGAAGCCATTCGTGAATTATCAACACCTGTATTACAACTACGTGAAGAGTTATTAATTCTACCTATCATTGGTGCAATTGATTCACAACGCGCACGACAACTGACAGAACAATTGTTGCATGCCATCCGTGACAAGCGTGCAAAAGTTGTAGTCATTGATATTACTGGCGTTCCAACGGTTGATTCCCGTGTTGCAAATCATTTGGTTCAAACCGTTGATGCATCGCGCCTTATGGGAGCCACGCTCATCATCACTGGTCTTTCTGCTGAGGTAGCACAAACACTTGTTACCATCGGAGTAGACCTTGCGAAAATTAATACAGTTGGCGACCTGCAAGGTGGCATTGAAGAGGCAGAACGCATTTTAGGATATCACGTCACCAAATCTCTTGAAGATGATTCTAAATAAGGATATTTAGAATGAAAGTTCCGATTCTGAAACAAGGCAATATTTTAATAGCCACCATTCAATCTGCACTAACAGACCAAGATCTTATTAGCCTAAAGGATAATTTATCACATCAAGTCATCCAACATCGCTCTCACGGTGTAGTGATTGATATCACTGAACTTGATGTTATGGATTCATTTTCAACGCGAACCTTGAGAAATATTGCTAGCATTTTGAAGTTGCGTGGCGCCGACACGGTGATTGTTGGAATGCAACCCGATGTTGCATTTGCCATGGTTCAATTAGGCCTCACCTTACCCAATGTAAAAACAGCTCGAGATTTAGAAGAAGGATTAACCTTACTCAAATAGACGAGATGACAATGAAAAGTTTTCAAGTTTCTGTTTCAATTATTTCAGATGCTGACATTGTCACAGCTAGACAACAAGCGCGCGAGCTTGCGAAAACATTTGGCTTTTCGAGTAGTGAATTAGCCGTTATTGCAGCAGCTATTTCTGAGTTAGCTCGTAATATCGTATCTTACGCTAAAAAAGGCACTATCTTCGTAAAGCTTATACAAGAACAAGGAAAAAAAGGAGTTCTCATCGTCGCTGAAGATCAAGGACCTGGAATTCCTGATCTTCATTTAGCAATGCAAGACGGCTATTCCACTATGAATAGCTTGGGTCTGGGATTACCAGGTGTGAAGCGATTAATGGATACATTTGAGATTCAATCAACAGTCGGACAAGGCACGGCTGTTACGGCAAAAAAATGGGTAATGTAATGATGACAAGTTTACCGCTTTCTTATGGCATTGCTACTGCTGCACTCGATGGCGAAGCAGAGTGTGGTGATCAATATCTTATAAAAAAATTATCAGAGTCTGTTTTGATAGCCGTTATCGATGGTCTAGGCCATGGTAAAGAGGCTGTCTATGCTGCGAAAGAAGCCGTCCGTGCACTCAATGAATCAGACAGCGAATCACTCATTGAATTAATTCATGCATGCCATCATGCTCTTAAAAAAACACACGGTGCTGTGCTTAGCTTATTCCAGATTCAAGCAAACAATAATATTTCTTGGTTAGGTGTTGGGAATGTAACAGCAATCCATTGGAAAAAAAATTATTATGCAGAAAAGCGCACAACAATATTCTTACCCCAAGGTGGAATTGTAGGATTAAATTTACCACTCATACAAGTTGGTAAATTTTCAGTAGAACTTGGCGATACGTTAATTCTTGCAACAGATGGCATAAAACCAGAATTTACTTCGCTCAAACCTATGTACCCCGCCACTTCACAAACTATCGCTAATTATGTTTTTAAATCGTATCAAAACCCAAACGATGATGCCCTGGTCTTAGTGATTCAGTGGAAAAATACAGAGGTTGATTCCTAATGTTAAAAAATCTAAAACATGACGAAGATTTCTCTGGTTTTAAAAATCAATACAACACTATTCTTGATAAATTTCTAAATGAAGAAACAACGACAGAAATGTATTTGAATGAGGGATACAAGTTAGGCCGGCTTGCTGTCACTGAAAATTTAAATATTATAAGTGTTGCCGCCATCCATCATGATTGCTTAATCAGTTTTCTAGAAAAATTAGAAAAAAATGGACACTTACAAATAGCTGAAAAAGCTAGTCTTTTTTTAGAAGAGGTTTTGGCGCCGTTTCAAATGGTTGCTAAAGGATTTCGTGAAGCAATTAATTTATTAAATAAACGTAGCGTTGAATATGCCGTACGTATTAAGTCACTTAAATCCTCGCTGAAAGAAAAAGAATCCTTACTACAAGAAATTTATCATCGAGTGAAAAACAATTTACAAATCATATCCAGCTTGCTGCATTTGCAACTAGAGGCTACCGGGGATCCCTCTCTGCAGCAACTACTCTTAGAAAGTGTTACGCGCGTAAAATCGATGGCATTAGTACATGAAATGCTATATCAATCTGATAACCTAGCTAAAATAGAAATGCGTGAATATATTGATAACTTATTCAGGTATCTTTATGAAATGTATAATGTTGATAAAAATAAAATTAAAATTCTTTCGGATATTGGTCCTATTTCATTAAATATTGACGTAGCAATATCTTTAGGCCTGATCATGAACGAATTAATTTCAAATTCATTTAAGCATGCCTTTCCTGATGGAAATTCAGGTGAAATTACTTTTTCACTTTCTGAAAAAAATGAAAAGCTCATTTTAACTGTGAGTGATAATGGTGTTGGGATACATGCAAACATACTTAGCGAAGACATCATGTCTTTAGGTATGAAATTAGTTTACAACTTAACAAAACAACTAGATGGTAAAATTGTTCTAGATAAAGGAAAAGGTACAACCTTCACGCTTACGTTTGCACAATTCACATAGAGGACAACATGAACGAAGCCAAAATATTAGTGATTGAAGATGAAATTATTACAGCGATGGATATACAAAAACGCTTACAAAAACTTGGATATGCCGTACCAAACATCAGCGCTACAGGAAACGATGCAATAATGTTTGCTGAAAAGTCAAAACCCGATTTAATTTTAATGGATATTGTTCTAAAAGGTAAACCTGATGGAATCGATGCGGCTAAAGTCATCACCCGAACATATCATATACCCGTCGTCTTTTTGACAGCTTATAGTGATGAAGATACATTCAATCGTGCCAAATTAAGCCTTCCTTATGGATATTTAACAAAACCTTTTGAAACAAGAGATCTACGTATTGCAATAGAGCTCGCCTTATTCAAAAAAAATATGGAGATGAAATTAGCAAAAGCAGAAGATCGCTATCGCATGCTCATGGAGAATGCAAGCTGTGGAATATTTATTTATGATAAAAACGGTATTGTTCAGGAAATTAATAAACAAGGAGAATCCATTTTTGGGTACTCGAGAGATCACATGATCGGTAAGGATTTTAGAAAATTCGTTGTTCCCGAGGAACAGGAATACGCTGCTTTACAAATTCAAAAATTAATCATTGAAAAAAAAATTGGCCCTAACGAAGGTCATATCGTACAGCCTTCTGGGCTGATAGTCGATGTCGTATTTTCTGCAATTTCTATCGATATTCATGGTGAAAACATATTATTATGCATTCTGAATAATATGACGGAATACAATCAACTTCACACCAGAGCGGTCTTAAACGATAAATTAGCAACCGTCGGTACATTAACAGCTGGAATAATTCATGAAATCAATAATCCATTAACGTGGTTATTAGGTAACATTGACCTTCTGCAAGATGAATTTCTTCAACTTAAAAAAGAGAATATCAACCAACAGGTTCTCGCCAAGCTAGACGAAATGATAAACGACTCTCTTCAGGGAGCAAAACAAATTCGAGACATTGTCAGCACTTTGAAAGGATTCTCTCGGCTGGAAGACAAAGAATTATTTCCTGTCGACATACATAGCATCATCAATGATGCTATCAAAATTGCCTCTACTCAATTTAAGAATCATCCTGATATTCAAACGATTTTTGCACCTGATCTACCATTAATGATGTTTACTCGAAATAAATTATTACAGGTTTTTCTAAATCTCATTATTAACGCACATCAATCCTTACCTGAAAATAATTTAAATAACAATAGCATTACCATATCCACTACCACAGAAGATGAGCTCCTTCGCATTGATATCACTGACTCAGGTATAGGCATAAAACCAGAAGATCTCCCTAAAATATTTGAATCCTTTTATACAACCAAACCAGCAGGAATTGGCACAGGTCTTGGGTTATCGATTTGCTCAGACATTGTGTCTAGCATGGGTGGCAAGATAGATGTAAAAAGCGTTTTCGGCAGCGGCACCACATTTACGATTCATTTACCCATATCCCTCAATGTGCAAACTGAAAATACTCTGAGACTTGTTAAAACTTCTCAAACGCGCAAGCATATTTTAATCGTAGATGATGAACCGTTTTTATTGAAAAGCATGCAGAGACTGCTAGAAGATATTCATGACATCACTACAGCCACAGGCGGGCGTGCTGCGCTCACACTCTTGGAGGATGGTACTGATGAATTCGATACCATTATATCAGATCTTAACATGCCGGATATTAATGGCGCTGATCTTTACCGATATGTTGCTGAAAAATATCCTGGGTTTGAAAAAAATATCATATTTATGACGGGCAGTGTCTTTACCCCTGCATTAAAGGAGTTTCTCAGCACAGTAAATAATCTTCGGTTAACCAAACCTATCAATCAAGACGAACTATTGCAAGCAATTGAACGCATGGAAAAAAAATAATATGAAAAAAAAACCTGTTACTGAGAGTAGCTCACTACCCTCTTTTCCTAAGAGGCTACTCCAGATTGCTGGCATTCTTACATGCTGCATGCTTTTATGGTTCTGTTATGCCAGTTATGATACTCATGGTGATTTAATCATGATTTCACAGCAAGACATGAAATTAGCTGAGCTAAAAACACAAATACTTTTACACGAAGAAGTGTCGAATTCATCAGCATTGCTTAGCTTAATTACTGGCGAGAAAATATGGCAAACTCGAAACGAACAACAGGATAAATTTTTTGGAACTGTATTTGATACCCTCTGTCAAACATCAGCATCGACTGAAATTTGTAATTTATCAAAAAAGTTGTCTGCTATTGACCACATCAAAGACAGTATAGAGCACAAATCATTTGATTTAGTCAATCAAGGTAAGATGGCTGAAGCAAAAAAACTCATGCTAGGTTCATTGTATTTAGATCAGTCAAAATTATTCGAAACGACACTTCAACAACTTAATTCGTCATTGGAACCGTACACTAGATATTATCTTGATGAGGCTATGAGTAACACCTATTATCTTACTATAGGCTCCATGGTATTCCTTATCTTTCTTATCTTTATTTGGTGGATTGGCTATACCAATTTTATAAAATGGAAAAAGGCGTTGACATACGCTCTTAGAAAAGAATTAATGTATAAAGATCAAATTAAAAAAGCAAATGAACGGCTGGATCAGCGCGTAACCGAACGAACGTCTGAGCTTAAAGAAACTAACAAAGCTCTCTCTGCCACACTAGATAGCCTGCACTCTACTCAGTCACAACTCATTGAATCAGAGAAAATGTCGATTACCGGACAGCTTGCCGCAGGTGTTGCGCATGAAATTAATAATCCATTATCTTATGTGTCCAATAATATTGATGTGTTGAATAAGCGTTTTCTTAGCATTCATGAACTATATAACCTATACCAAAATCTCATCAATAAAATTCAAGAGCTACATGTTCCGCAACTACAGGAAATGACCGCGCAAATCAACACACTGAGTCAAACTAAGAAAATATCAAACAGCTTTGACGATCTACCTGCGCTCATGACAGAAACCCTGGAAGGACTCAAGCGAATCAAAGATATTGTCTTAAATTTAAGAAGTTTCTCCTCACCAGAAGATGAAGAACTCAGTGATACCGATCTAAATTCTTGCATAGAATCAGCAATCGAGTTATCACGGAATGAATTAAAATATAAGTGCACACTTCATAAAAATTTTTCAACACTACCCACTCTACGCTCAAAACCTCGTCAGCTAAAAATCGTTTTTATCAATTTGCTTTTAAATGCTGCCGATGCAATTAATGATAAAGGTGATATTACCATTGTAACATCTGCCACTTATTCTGATATCACAATTTCCATCACTGATACGGGCCGTGGCATTCCGCCTGAACAGTTAAGAAAATTATTTACTCCTTTTTTCACAACCAAAGAAAAATCCGCTGGACTAGGTCTATCTACTGCATATGGCATTATTCACTCACTTGGAGGGAGCATTACCGCGAGCAGCACCTTGAATCATGGCGCTACCTTTACCATATCTTTTCCATTAAATAATCCATTGGTATAAGCATCTCATGAAAAATACTTTACTATTAGTTGATGACGAACCCTATATATTAAAAGCATTAAAGCGAACGCTTGAAGACGAAGACTTTGAAATCTTCACAGCAAATAGTGGCGTACAGGCGTTAGAGTTATTATCTCGTTTTCCAATAAAAGTAATTCTATCAGACCAACGTATGCCTAAAATGCTTGGCTCTGAATTTCTTGCAGAGGTAAAACGACTTTACCCACATACTATTCGAATGGTACTGAGTGGTTATGCTGATTTTAATGCAATCATGAATGCGGTTAATGAAGGATCAATCTATAAATTTCTGAATAAACCCTGCGATGAAAAATTGCTGCGCAAAACCATACTTGATGCATTTACAGTATTTAACGAACAAGAGAAAAATGAAAAACAAGTTTTTGAGCTGACACAACGCGATCCTTTAACTGGATTATATAATCGCTTTTCCTTTCATCAAAGCTTATCTGTTTCGCTCGCGGAAGCACAGCAAAATCAAACGCAGCTAGCTGTTTTATATTTAGATATTGATCGTTTTAGTAAAATAAACACAACATTTGGGTATCATGTTGGTGACGAAGCTTTAAAAATGATTGCTGCACGATTACAGAATGAAGCAAATAACAAATATATTATCGCTCGCTATGGTAACGATGGTTTTGTCATCCTAATAACAGACTTAACATCGAAAAGCACCACACTGCAAAACTTGTTAACCCTGTTGAAGGAACCACTCGTTATCGAAAATCAAAAACACTACATTACCGTCAGTATAGGAGTAAGCATATACCCTAAAGATGCAGGCCATCTCGACTCTTTAATGAAATGCGCGAACTTAGCAATGATTCATTGTCGTGAGATGGGGGGCGATAATTATGAATTTTATACTAACGATCTGGACAAAAGGACCAGCTCATCACTCATTTCAGAAGTCGATTTACATATTGCATTAGAAAAAAATCAGTTTGTTGTTTACTACCAGCCAATAGTCGATACAAACACACGAAAGATAGTCGGTGCAGAGGCATTAATACGCTGGCAACATCCCATTCATGGATTATTGTTTCCTGACAAATTTATTTCACTCTGCGAAGAAACTGGTTTAATTGTTCCTATTGGTGAATGGGTTTTACGAACAGTCTGCCATCAACTCAAGCATTGGTCTGACCTTGGTTACACATCTCTATCTCTTGCAGTTAATTTCTCTGCGCGACAGTTTAACCATGAGAGCCTTCTTGATACAGTGAAAGAAATTTTATTAACAACAGAAATTAATCCTGCCTGTTTAAAACTAGAGATTACAGAAAGCATGATCATGCGAGATATCAAAAAGAATATCGCACTACTAAATAGATTGCGAGAGTTGGGATTACAACTTTCGTTAGATGATTTTGGTACAGGCTATTCTTCTTTAAATTATCTACGTCAATTTCCATTTAATATTTTAAAAATCGATAAATCGTTTATTCAGGAAATCACTACCAATCAAAATAGTAAGGAAATTGTAATCACTATCATCTCATTGGCAAAGCATCTCAGTTTAACTATTGTTGCTGAAGGCGTTGAAACAGAAGAACAGTTTTCATTATTAAAAACATTAAATTGTGATCTCATTCAAGGTTATCTTTTTAGTAAGCCAATTCCAGAACAAGCTTTCTCCGATTTGCTTAATAAGTAGGAGCAACACGACGATACCATTTGTGCATTAATTTGTGGCTTAATCCTATTTTGTGTGCTATAGTTGCTCACACTAACTGGTCACAACGCTTTCATACAGGTATAAAATTAATGAGCCACTCAAGAAAAAGCCGCGATATTATACGCAGCAACTGGACTAAGCACTTTGATTTAAATAAAGATTTCAAAGAGATTTATATTCATTACGATAATGTTCGTAAAGTTGAGCGCATTGAAATCCAGTATACAGACGCCCATCATATCAAAATACATATTAAGTTTAGCGATGTTCCTAATGCAGAGACATTTCAACAACAATATAAAAAAGAGCTGTTACAGCATAGGCTACCACTTCCTCAAGACACTATGGGTATTTGTCTTGATATCTCACTGCAACGATCTTTTAAGAGAATCAATGAGATACAGTATTTTTTGAATCTAATACACCAATTTGATCCTTTGCCACTAGCTTGGCTAAATGATCTCCAAAAGCGATTACTGACTGACCCTAGTAAACTCTGTCAAATTGAAAAAAATCCTAAACTCGATGTAACTGATAGCCTCTCCAGACATGGCTCACCGAATCAAAGACCTTATCATCATGATAAAATGATCAGCCAAGCAAAATCGAAAACTCTTAATCCATGTGAATACTTTCTCTCTGCAGACAAAGCAAATCTCTACAGAAGCCCAAATCCAATCAGTTGGCATTCTATTTTTCAATTACGACAAACATACCAAGACAAAAAGTCACAATTAAACAACAGCAGCTCATCATCTATGCTTACTCCATTTCCAACCGATTTAATTCAGATTTTTGAGCTACAACAGCAAAAACTGGATGAGCAAGAAAAAAAAATATCGACTAATAATGAAAAAATTTCTCAGAGTATCATTCGTATTTCTGATTTGGCTACGACCATTGCTTCAAGACGAGGACATCAAATTCAAGAACTAAAATACACGCCGCTTGAAACAGAAAAGGAACTCACATCAACAGAGAGTCTATCCAATCATCAATTGACGACGCCAGTTGAATTATCCATCCTAGAAACCTATCGTAATGGTCATTTTGAAGGTGCCTTAAATATGGCAATAAAATACGACCAATCCCGCTGGAACAGTTATCCATTGGCTTTAAAATCGATAGCCCTTGAGTGCGAGACGAGAAACGAATTTCATTGTGCTATTACAGTCTATTCAGCTATGAACTACGAATTATGTGAACGCGAAATACCAAAATTTAGAGAACGAATCGCAAAAAAAGTTGAAGATCAAAAAATTCTGTTAACGAGAAAAGTAGAACAAACAGAGATGCAACAAAAAACAATGCGTTCACAAGAGCTGCATATTTCCATGTTAGAGCGAGATGTGCGACTGTTAGAGGCAGCAGAGACAAAATCACTTGAACAAGGCTATGCATGCCCAGTCAATAACTCAGGCATGTTTTCAAGGAGTCAAAAATTTTCACTGCCACCCATTCCTGGCACGAAAGCTATTATCAAAAAATCCCTAACAGGTTAAATTAATAAGAAAGAGGAAACCTTATGATAAGCGGAAATACAATAGTAGACAGAAAGGCATTGCTGACACTGACGAGCTCCGCAGTTCTAAAAGATGCTTTCAACGAACAAACTCTCGCTATTATTATAAGCAGATCTGACGGAAAATCGTGCCCTCTCGCAATACACAGGCTATTAGAAATATGTCCTCGAAAACGTATTTTGAGCCTGGTGTTGAGCGAGCTCTCAGCCGCATTATTAACAAATCTTGTTTCAGCCATTGAAAGTTATTTTAAATTAAAAGACGACACTTTCTTTTTAAAATTAATCGAAATCATAACTCAAGATTGTAATTTAAGCAGCAGCATTAAAGATAAATTTAAAAATAAAACAATACCTCAAGCAAAAGAGACTATTTTAAGCCTTATAAATAAATTACCTACCGAAATTTCTTATGCAAAACAACTCAATATATTTTCCACGGGCCATGTAAATTATCTACTTTGTATCATTCTTGAAAACATATCCTTTATTTATAGCCAGGCTGGAGTAAACCAAAGCCTAAACTTTCTGGGAGAATATAAAAGCGTTTATCACAACTTACTAAATAACGCCATGATGGCTCTTGTTGTTGCCTCTTCAAAAGACTGCGAGATTAAAAGTGTTACCGATCAAGTCAATAAAATAATTTCACACTCACGCACTAAAAGTCTTCCTAGTATTTACTCATTTTTGGACACATCAGGAAGTGTTTGTTTAAATGAACCTAGCTCTCAAGCTGTGCAGCACCTTAACCCTCCGGCTACAAAAGTAGTGTCACCGACTCAACCATTATTTTCACCACCGATATCTACAAACGATGAGATAAAAATTCAAACGACTACTCGACGTCATCGCTTTCTATCCTTAGTGGAGCCTATCACACTATTTCCTAAAGCTGCTGAATCTATTGACGAAGAAAAACAATCTCCAGCAACACATACGGCAATATCATCCCTACCCGTAACAAGCCAGGGAGGTAATAATACTAATGATATTTGGCGAGAATTAAAAATAACTAAGGAATTGACTATTGCAGATCATCCAACTGAAGCATCGTCAACAAATACAAGTGGTGGGCTCGTCATTTCGTATGCGCTCTCAAATAATCAATCACGTATACCACAGCTACCGCTATTTAGGCCTAAACTAGACACTGAAGAGAATATCGACACTAATAAAGCCAGCACCAGAGTGGCTCGTGCTTTTTCTAATGATATGAAATTACCTCTTATTCAAACTAAAAATTTATCAAACACTACAATGCCATAACCAACCAATTATAGCGGAAACACAGCTAGTCCGATAGAAACAGACAAAACTCTAAATGACAATGTTATCACGGCATCGGTGATGGAGATGCCAACTCAGTCTTATTTTGCGAATTATCAACCGCTTGAAGCACTCGAAGAACGATTGGATCTGCGTTGACATTTTTCGGAGAAAGACCCTCTGCAACTTGCACAGCATAAGCTGCTGTGTAAGGACCACAGTTAACATGATCATTGTATGCTTGATGTCCTAACGGCCGCTCCTGAAAGTCGTGCTCGGGAAAATATTTTGCGCATGACCATCGTATACAGTCGTGATAGTTTTGATAACTCGTTGTAGCATGATACGCAAATGATCCTGCTGCAGAACTCGCAATCACAATAGCTGCCATGGTACTGAGCACAGGTTCTATTTGAGCGTCATCATGATTGACTTCATATTCTTTTGTTTTACTCTGCGCACTTTTTTCTGCTTCATCAAATGCTGACATCGCGGTAGGCACAAGTGGCGCAAGAGATCGAGTCGTCAAATTGATTAACGAATTTTTGGAGTCATAGTATTTGATTTCGTTTCCTGTAATCGTCAACAATCTAAAGTGTCGTCTAGTATATTCCGATACGGGCATGATAAGAAGATGACTCGCGTCAAATCCTTTTTGGATTTTGTAGCTTGACAGCGTATCTTCTAGGGATAGCTGATGACTAGCTAACTGAATGATACTTGTATCCTTTACCGTTTTAAATAAAACTATTCTTTTGTCTTTATTCTGAAAGATATCTGCGATCACAGAAGACGTGCCTGAACGATACACGCTTTGTTGATAAACAAATTTTTTATTAAATTGATGATAAATAATTTTATCCAACTCACTAGGCGTATAAGCATTGGAGTGAAATTGAATATCAGTCTCTACTACATCATAAGCGTTAATCTCATCTGCATCGACGATTTCATAGTCACTATCCATTACCTCAGCAGTTGTTGTAGAAGACGATGGCAATGGTTTGAGTTCGGTAGCAGATAATTTTCTAGAAATAAGATTCGTAGAATCATACAACTGAGGGTTATTGTGACTATCCATATACTGATCAACTCAATAAAAAATAAGAGGGAGGGATGTTACTTTAGATTAGTGTTATTTTCAATGTAATTACTCATAGCAATTGTATTGAGACAGCTTCAATCTTGCCGCAAATCAATTTTTATATTTCTCATGCTTTTCAAATAGTTAGATCAATTAATGAACCTGATAGATTAAGAGAGTATTTCTGCTTGTAATGGATTCGCACAGAAGTTTCCCTCGCGAAGGCGGGTCGAAAATGACATGTTTTTCATACTGTATAAACATCCCAGTTTGTTGTATTGTGTACTGCATTTTTTTCAGATTTATAAAGGACGCTTATGTTAAATCGAGCAAAAGTTGTTGATGAAAATTTTATTGAAAAAGTCACACAAAATGACCTACCTCAGGCACGTTCTGCAACAACACTGGAAGAGGCAGGATTAGATAAAAACAACTTACTTGATTTATTTACCTCACAATTGATTTCTAGACATTTAGACCTAGAAGCGCGTCATTTAAAAAATAAAAATTTATCGTATTACACCATTGGCAGCAGCGGTCACGAAGGCAACGCAGCGATAGGCCGAGTGTTACGCTTAACAGACATGGCATTTTTGCATTATCGTAGCGGCGCATTGATGGTTGAGCGTCTCAAAAAATTGCCACAAACAGATCCGATTTATGAATTGATGTTATCATTTATTGCTTCTAGCGAAGATGCAATTTCGGGTGGACGACACAAAGTCTTTGGAAGTTTTCCAGGATTTGTTCCGCCACAAACATCAACGATTGCGAGCCAGGCTCCCAAGGCCGTTGGCGCTGCGTTTTCAATTAACTTAGCAAAAGAATTATCGATACCTAATAAATTACCGCATGATAGTATCATTCTGTGCAGCATGGGTGATGCGTCGTTAAATCATTCTGTCACACAGGGTGCACTGAACGCAGCAGAATGGATACGCACAGGCAATATTCCACTACCCTTGATTTTAGTTTGTGAAGATAATCGTATTGGAATTTCAGTGAGTACACCAGAGCACTGGGTTGAAAATAATATTTCGCTGCGTAAACAATGGCATTATTTATCTGCAGACGGGTTGAATATAGCAGATGTCTATTTACGCGCGAAGCAAGCTGAGCACATCGCAAGAACACTCAAAAAACCCGTCTTTTTGCACATGCGATGCGTACGCTTAATGGGGCATGCAGGTTCGGATATCGAGCAACACTATCGTAGCGAAACGGATATCGCACAGACAGAATTACAAGATCCATTGTTGCATACTGCACGGATTGTAATTGAGAACCAATTATTATCAAATCAAGAAATCATAGACCAATATCGTGATATTGCAGAACAAGTCAGAGCAGCAGCAGAGCGCGCTATCAAACGTCCCAAGTTACAAACCGCAGCAGAAGTGATGGAATCTATATTGCCTCCTGCATTAAACATACCCCTACCCAAACAACCCGATCATACCGCACGCGAAAAAATATTTGGAAAAGAATGGGCTAACCTTTCTCAAAAACGAAATCTTTGCCAAAACATCAATTATGCATTAACCGATTTAATGCTGCGATATCCCAATACCGTTTTATTTGGTGAGGATGTAGCGAAAAAAGGCGGTGTTTATCGTGTCACGGCAGACTTAGTGCAGCGTTTTGGAAAGCGCAGAGTGTTTGATTCATTACTCGATGAAACCACTATTTTAGGTCATGCGATTGGACTTGCGCACAATGGCTTTATTCCTATTCCGGAAATTCAATTTTTAGCTTATTACCATAACGCTGAAGATCAACTGCGTGGTGAAGCTGCAACCTTATCATTTTTTTCGAAAGGTCAATTTACGAATCCGATGGTGTTACGCATCGCAGGATTAGCTTATCAAAAAGGTTTTGGCGGACATTTTCATAATGACAATTCAATCGCTGTGTTACGTGATGTTCCGGGTATTATTATTGCATGTCCTTCGAATGGACGAGATGCTGTTTTACTCTTGCGAAAATGTTTAGAGCTTGCCTATTTAGAACAACGTATTGTTGTGTTTTTAGAGCCTATCGCATTATATATGACGCGCGATTTACATGCGGCTGAGGATCACTTGTGGTTACATGAATATCCCGCACCCAATGAAATGTTACAATTAAACGACATTGGGATTTGGGGAGACAGCAAAACTCTTGCCATTGTAACCTATGGCAATGGATATTATCTATCGCGCCAAGCTGAAAAAATTCTGCGAGATAAGCATAACATCCAAATTAAAATTATCGATTTGCGCTGGCTTGCACCACTGCCCGAACAAGCGCTCATTAATGCTGTTAATGATTGTCAGCACATTTTAATTGTGGATGAGTGTCGAAAAACAGGCTCTCTCAGTGAAGCGTTAATGAGCCTGTTCGTCGAACAACTCTCTCCGCTACCTAAACTGAAGCGCATCACCGCGAAAGATTGCTTTATCCCGCTAGGACAAGCGTGGGAATATGTTTTGCCAAGTTGCGATGAGATCGTTCAAACGGTTGTAGAGATGGTATTGCATTGAAAATCACAAGAATTGGTTTTTGTCATGAAGATGATATTGTGAGTTATCTTTAACTTGTTATACACGACCCATCGGGTCTGGAGGTGTTTATGAAAAAAATGACAACGCTGGCATTCACTTTGTTATGTTGCAGCAGCTTATATGCAGACTGTTCTTTTAAAATTATCAATCATTCAACTGATGATTTTCTTAAATTAAATACAAGAGCTTGGATTGGCGATTTAGTTGTTCCACTTTGTTCGCAAAATCCGAATAAGGATGCTGAAACCCTAGCAAATTGTGCTACCGACCCTACTGAAACCTTATTTATGCATCCACACGCAGAAGATACGTGCAGCCAAGTCAATAACCACCCGATGTTTTTAGACTTTTTTACAACGCAGAGAGTCTGCCAATCAAAAAACCAAGTTACACGTGATAAACAGGTTGTGTTGAGCTATCCGGAAGATTTTAGTTGTTAGGGCTGTTGACAATTGGTTTTCGGCCCCAAAAAGCGAGATCCTTCGCTACACTCAGGATGACAGCAGCTAGCATGTCATTGCGAGCAAAACAAAGGATCTTTCTATCTACAATACAATCTGTGAAACTAGTAAGACTCACTCGCATCACCCGTAGTTGCTTTTGGCTGATCTTTCGTGCCAGCATCGGAGACCGTTGTCGCTTTCACTGCTTTTTTGTGTTTATGTTTATGAACTTTTGGTGCTGGCGCTGGCGCTACGCTCGAAACAGTTTGAGCAGCTGGCATAGCAACAGTCGCTGGTGTTGTGCTACAAGCTGTTAACATAGATAAACCGGTTACCACAAAACCTAACAATATCCCTTTGTATTGAATTTTCATAAGTCCTACTCCAAAAAAAAATAATCAAGATGGAACACTAATATGCAACTATTTGAGCAATTTATCAATACTTAATTTTTGCGCTACACATGCACATATTGCCTGTATTTTGACAGCGTGACGTTATAATCCGGGCTTTAATGTTGCTTCGCAACCTTTTTTTGCTATTCGAGGAGTGCTACGACTAACATACGTCGCTCCATCGATTACATATCACAACCAGGGTAAACCCTAGTCATGTTTAGTAAACACACCTTATCTTTATATTCCTAAAGCGAGCTATCATATATAAGAGAAAACTGAAGATATATGTATTCGCGCATCTCAGTCAAACACTCAATACTAACGTTCACCAATTGTCAACAGACTCTATTATCAGGGAGGATAATTTTCTCTATGAAAAACAGAATTGCATTAGTAACTGGTGGCATGGGTGGAATCGGCACTGCGATCTGTCAACATCTCAGTCAATCTGGCGCCGTAGTGATAGCAAGCTATAATCGCAATGGTGATCATGACGCAGCAAAAACCTGGCAAAATGAACAGCAGCAATTAGGTTATCTTGTTGCAGCAAGTTACGTCGATGTCACCAATTTTGATTCCTGTGAAAAAATGATAAAAGATATTGAATCTGAATTCGGTCATATCGATATTTTAGTTAACAATGCCGGTATCACTCGAGATGTACAATTTCATAAAATGAATTTAACGCAATGGAAAGATGTCTTACAAACAAATCTTGATAGCATCTTCAATGTGACGCGACATATTATTAACGGAATGATTGAGAGAAGATACGGACGCATTGTCAACATCTCTTCTATTAACGGCCAGAAAGGTCAATTCGGACAAGCCAACTATGCTGCGTCTAAAGCGGGAGTTCATGGCTTTACCAAGAGCTTAGCACAAGAAGTTGCTCGCAGAGGTATTACTGTCAACACCATCTCACCAGGATACATCGAAACTCCCATGGTGATGTCTGTTACAAAAGAAATTCGCGATAAAATAATCACACAAATACCTATTGGACGTTTAGGCAAGCCTGAAGAGGTGGCGCGCGCAGTGGGATTTTTAGTCGCAGAAGAAAATGGCTTTATTACTGGATCAAACTTAACGATTAATGGCGGGCAATATTTAACCTAAATTCGGCAGTTGAAATCCCGTAAAACGGCAAAAGGCAAAGAAGGTAACGAGTTTTTTTGATTTTTTTTACGAAACCGTACTCCCCGTACGGTGAGAAAAAAAAATCAAAAAAACTCGTTAGATTCGCAGCATTTTGCCGTTTTACGGGATTTCAACTGCCGAATTTAGGTTTAAACTTAAGTTAATGGAATATGACCCATGGAAGGCAAACCAATTGATTTTATGATTCATCATTTGATTGATGCATGGAATGATACCTCAAAACTTATTTTAAATAATCCAACAAAAGTCTTTAATAATCAAACGCAATATTTTCATGATTATTTAAATATATGGCAAAATTCACCGACTGAGCATCCAAACACCTTTGATAAACGATTTCAACATGCTGACTGGCAAGACAATGTAGTTTTAAATACAATTAAGCAATGCTATTTTTTATTTGCTACACACATTGAAAAATTCATTTCTGATATCGCAGAGCACGATGAAAAACTTGCGAAGAAATTGCATTTTTATACGCAGCAATTTATTGATGCATCAGCCCCGACCAATTTTGTAAACATCAACCCTGATGTTCTATCAAAAACATTTGAAACGAATGGTGCTAATCTTGTTGATGGCTTAAAACAATTTCTAGAAGATATATCGCACGGATCCACTATTAAAATAGCGGATTTTGATGTGTTCAAAGTTGGTGAAAACATTGCTTGCACCCCTGGCAAAGTGATTTATCAAAATGATTTAATGCAACTTATTCAATATTCACCGACTACTCAAAAAATTTATCAGAATCCATTGCTGATCATTCCGCCTTGGATTAACAAGTATTACATTCTCGACTTACAACCTGAAAATTCATTTGTAAAATGGTTAGTTGGGAACGGCGTGACTGTTTTCATGATTTCGTGGGTAAATCCAACAAGCCTTCACAGAGATAAACAATTTGAAAATTATATGGTTGAAGGTCCTCTAACAGCATTCGATATTATAAAAAAATTGATTAACGCAGATACTATCAATGCACTAGGCTATTGTGTGGGCGGCACATTACTTGCTTGTACGTTAGCCTATCTGGCTAAACATAATCTTGCATACGTTGGTAGCGCTACCTTCTTAACAACATTACTGGATTTTTCTGAACCCGGTGAATTAGGCAATTTCATTGATGAAAAACAAATTTCTTTTCTCGAAGATCATATGAAAACAAACGGATATCTTGATGGTAACATCATGGCTGCGGTATTTAATTCCTTGCGTGCAAATGATTTAATTTGGTCTTCATTTATTAACAATTATTTGAAAGGGCAAAAACCGAAAGCATTTGATTTATTACATTGGAATTCTGACGCAACGAACATTCCGGAAAAAGTACATAGTTTTTATTTACGTAATATGTACTTAAACAATCACCTAGTTAAACGCAATCAAATCAGCTTAGGCGACACACCATTAGATCTTGCTAACATTACCATTCCAAGTTACTTTTTAGCAACACATGATGATCATATTGTACCATGGACAACTTGCTACAAGAGCAAACAAAACCTAGGAGGACCAGTGAAGTTCGTGCTAGCAAGCTCTGGTCATGTCGCTGGCGTTATTAATCCACCTCATAAAAATAAATATGGGTACTGGACTAATACTGCGAGAATCAAAAGAGCAGATAATTTTTTAAAAACCGCTAAATTTCATACGGGATCTTGGTGGAATGATTGGGAAAAATGGTTAGTAAAATATTCTGGAGAGCTCTGCTCTGCAGATGCGCTACATTTTGCTAATCAGACAGTTATCGAAGATGCCCCTGGGTCTTATGTGAAGGTGCGTTTATTTAATTCTCGTTAATTTTGTTATCCTGAGATGACAACGTCACCTTCGGCATCACCATCCGCTTGCACGTTATTTTTTGAGTGGGCGCCATTACTTTAGCAAATCCAGTCGCAACATTTTTATTACGCTGATTCGTACAAACACATGTCAAAACAAGAATAGGTTTTCGCACATATTTTTTAACAACTCTCACGCTAACAGTGATTTCATCGCCAATATACACCGGCTTAAGAAACTTAATATTCTGCGCCAAATAAATTGTTCCCGGACCAGGAAATTGTGTTCCTAACACTGTTGATATTAAAGCACCCGTCCACATTCCATGTGCGATAACATCATGAAACATAGATTTTTTTGCATACTCAGCATCAACGTGAGCGGGATTCACATCCCCTGAAACAATGGCAAATAATTCAATATCAAACTTTGTTAATGTTCTCTTCATACATGAATTATCGCCCACTTTAATTTCATCAAATGTTTTATTTGAAATAGAAGTCATTTATTTTTCCAAAACATAAGTACCAGGAGCGTCACATAAAATAGGGTGTTCTTTTTTAGGGTCTCCTAAATTTGGCACGGAGATTTTTTCAGAAGAATGATTAACTAACCACTCCTGCCATGCTGGCCACCATGATCCCTCATATTTGGGCGCTTTATCTAGCCATGCATCTGAGCTCATGTGCTTCTCGCCCAACTGACGAGTTTTTATTTGATAGCTGCGGCCTTTGTGCCCAGGCTCACTAATAATACCTGCGTTATGTCCACCATTTGTTAATAAAAATGTGACTTCAGTATTTGTATATAGCTCTATTTTATGAACTGACCGCCAGGGTGAGACATGATCTTTCAGTGTTGCGACCGCAAAAACAGGTTGTTTTATATCGGTCAGTGCAATTCGTTTCTTGTTAACCTCATAGCGTCCTCGAATAATATCATTATTTAAAAACAAACTATGCAAATATTGCGAATGCATTCTAAATGGTAATCGTGTTGTATCATGATCCCACGCCATTAAGTCATTAATAGGGCGACGTTTCCCCAAAAAATAGTCGTGAATCACACGCGACCAAATTAAATCATTTGATCGCAACATACTAAACGCCCACGCCATTTGATTGCCGTCCAAATAGCCTTTTTCCCACATAATATCTTCAAGATAACTTACTTGGCTTTGATCAATATACAAAGAAAGCTCGCCAGGATCCTGAAAATCAACTTGCGCAGCGAATAAAGTCACTGTTTTTAATCGATCTTCTCCTAATGCAGCCATTGCGGCCGCAGCAATCATTAATAGTGTTCCGCCGAGACAATATCCAGTAGCATGAATTTTTTTGTCTGGAATAATATCTCCAATCACTTTGAGTGAATTCATAATACCTAAATGAATATAGTCTTCTATTCCTAAATTTCTATCGTCACTGCCAGGATTTTTCCAAGAAATCATAAACACTGTGTGACCATGATTGACTAAGTATCTAACTAAGGAATTCCGCTTTGAAAGATCTAAAATATAATATTTCATAATCCATGCTGGAATAAATAAAATAGGCTCAGCGTATACCTCTTTTGTTTTTGGTTCATATTGAATTAACTCGATGAGATGATTACGATAAACAACTTTTCCAGGGGTGATAGCAACATCTTCGCCTACGCGAAACTTTTCTGAGCCTGCCGGTGGAAGTTTAAAGGTACTGCGATAGTAATCTTCGATAAAATTTTTAAAACCATTCACAAAATTTACTCCACCCTGCTCGAAAGTGGTTGATAATATTTCCGGATTGGTGAAAGGATTGTTAGAAGGAGAAAACATATCTAGCATTTGTCGCACAGTAAAATTCAATACATCTTCATGATGCTTCCAAACACCTTTTGTTCCTGTCGTCGCTTCATTACACCACTTCTCACACATCAAAAACACTTGTGAATATACGTTAAACGGAAAGATATCCCAGGCAGTATCTTTAAAACGAGGATCTCGTTGAACGTGCTGAATGCAGACTAATTCATTTGGACAATATGCTAATCCAGTGTTTGCTGCCATTTGCAAAGCAAATCGCGCAGCACTTTCGTTAGCACTTTTAACAAGATTAACTTGTTTTGCAGGTGACAATAAAAAGTGGGACAGCCAATCAAAAGCAGCCATCCCCAATGATGCCGGTGACAACCAGCAAGTAAACCTTCCCAGCCAGGCATGCAGCATAATGTCATACGACTGCCCTTCATAGGCCGAAGAATAAGTTGTTATGCTTTGATTTTCTTCTTTGTTTTTGACAACAAATTTGTTGTCTTTTTGCTTTGATTTCGTTTTCATAATTTTTGCTCTCGCTTAGATGGCGAACATTGCAAAAATTATTACGCTTTACTCGTTTTCATTGACTCAGAAGTTTTCTTTGCTGCTTCACGAGTCGTATACGTAAACTTTTCACCTATTTGAGAAATAGTATCTATCCAAATACTGCTGACTTCTTGAATATATTTAACTCCTTCAAGTGTAGCAGCGCTTGTTAACTCTATCTGCGCACTGATAAATTCTTCAGGTTTTTTTGCCTTTAAGACTTTTTCTAATAAATCCGTATTTTTTGATAATTTACTCACGGCATTCATGTTGAGTTCGGCTAGCTCTATCCATGGTTTTCGTATGGATTCGTAATATTCATTGATCTTTTCATTAAAGTCGGCTGGCATAGTTTATCTCCATATCTACTACATCACATTGATGATAAATTCATTGTAGTGCAGCGCACCATAATCGTCAAGTTGTTGTTGCCCATTATTAGCTAACTATTTGACTTTTTTGTCTTTTTTTTGTGATTTACAGTTGACGTAACAAACGACTGCCAGATCTCAGCATTACGCTTGGCCAAATCTGCAAACATGTCTAAGGTAGGATTTTGCTGAAAATACGTGTAAAAACCTGACTCCTCATTGAGAAGTGTTGAAAAGTTTTTCTCTAAAAATTCACTCACTAATTTCTGGATAGGATTATCATAAACACGAATAAAATTTTCTAAAATTGTCGTTGTAAATATCGGTGATCGCCCACTCTCCCTTTCCATAATAATTTGCAATAATACGTAATTTGTAATGTCTTCTTCCGTATTATTATCGATAATTTTGAATTTAATGTGTTTTATGACTAACTCTTTTATTTCATCAAGTGTAATTGATTTGCTAATTGTCGTGTCATAAAGCCTGCGGTTTGAATATTTTTTAATAATTCTATAGGGTTCCATAATACTCTCATTATCATCAGACATTCGTCATTATATCATTATCCTAGATAATTTAATTTACCTAAGCTCGCTCAAAGCATAGAATCTAGTGTTGATGGATCAAAACTAAGTAGAGAGCACAGGATGAAAAAGGATATCATTCTACGGATAGTGATTTCATGTGTTGTTTTGCTTATTATCTATTGGATTTTTAGTCTCTGGCAAAGTAACCATACTCGACTAACGTTATATGGCAATGTAGATATACGTAATGTTGACCTCAGTTTCCGCGTCAGTGGACGTTTGCTAGATCTAAAAGTCGATGAAGGTGATGACGTTCGTCGAGGCAGCCTCATTGCACAGTTAGACCCAGACCCCTATGTACGTGAAGTCCGCGCAGCAGAGGCTACTGTTAAGCAACAAAAAGCGTCTCTAGATTATGCCGAAACCGTTTATCTGCGCGAAAAAAAATTACGCGGAACGGGTGCCTCCTCAGTCGATAATTATCAAAACGCACTATCTGCATTCAATCAAGCAAAAGCAAATTTGGAAAAAGCCGTCGCAGAACTCTCCCAATCCAATTTACGATTACAAGATACCACACTTTATTCACCTTCTAATGGTTACGTGCTAACACGCGCAGTTGAACCCGGCACCATGTTAGCAGCCAATGCAACAGTCATTACACTTTCTCTTGTTGATCCTGTTTGGGTGCGAGCTTATGTCACTGAAACAGAGCTAAGCAAAGCTAAATCAGGAACAAAAGTTAGCGTCACCGCCGATTCACTCCCGAATCAATCTTACTCAGGAACTATTGGATTTGTCTCTTCTACCGCAGAATTTACACCTAAAACAGTCGAAACAACCGACCTACGTACCGAGCTTGTCTACAGACTGAGGATTATTGTTCAAGATCCACGTCATGAGTTACGTCAAGGAATGCCTGTGACCGTAAAACTATTGAGTTAAGCACATGTCTGCCAACAAAGCGCATGATGTTCAAAATCAAAATGATTTTGCGATCATTGTGGATGGTGTCGTCAAAAAATTTCCTACTAGCGCAGAAGAGACACTTGCACTGTCTCATGTTTCTGCACGCATCAAAAAAGGTTGCATTACAGGATTGGTTGGTCCAGATGGTGCTGGCAAAACAACGTTAATACGTGTTATCGCTGGCTTGCTAACAGCAACAGAAGGACATATTGCTACAGGCGGATTAGATCCCGACAAAGAATTAGATCGTCTACGAGCAATTTTGGGTTATATGCCACAAAAATTTGGCCTATACGAAGATCTCACCGTCATGGAAAATCTTATTCTTTATGCAGACTTACGCGGTGTTTTGCTCGCTGAACGCAAAAAAATTTTTGAGGAACTTCTTGCCTTCACCGATCTTAAATCATTTACGACACGCCCAGCAGGCAAATTGTCTGGTGGAATGAAACAAAAATTAGGACTCGCATGTGCACTACTTGGTGAGCCAGAAATTCTCTTGCTAGACGAACCTAGCGTAGGCGTAGACCCAATTGCACGGCGTGAACTATGGAAAATGGTAAAAGCACTTTTGAAAAAAGGAATTACCGTTATCTGGAGCACATCTTACTTAGATGAAGCAGAGCTATGTGATGAAGTGTTATTAATGCATGCCGGAAAAGTTTTGTATTCGGGGAAGCCCAGTGAGCTGACAGCGAGAGTCAAAGATCGCAGCATTCAAATACGCAATATTCAAGGCAATCATCGCCTTGTATTGCAGCGTGCACTACGCATGAAAGAAGTCATGGATGGCGTGATTCAAGGAAAAAATGTCCGGCTTCTATTGAGAGATAAAAACAAACTTCCTCAACTTGATTTATTGAATGCTGGAGATCAAGCAGAGTTAGTGGAAATACCACCACGCTTTGAAGATGCATTTATTGACATCCTTGGCGGCGGCCCAGGTGGTGACTCAGAGCTAGCAAAAATAATGAATCCGGTCGCGAAGTCATCGATAACATCAGTCATCCAAGCAGAATCACTGACTAAAAAATTTAATTCATTCACAGCGACAGACAAGATAAGCTTTACGGTAAAACGCGGCGAAGTATTCGGATTATTAGGCCCAAATGGCGCAGGAAAATCAACAACATTTAAAATGATGTGCGGCCTGCTCACACCAACTTCTGGCACAGCACATGTGTTAGGTATAGACTTAAAAAAAAGCCCCAGCAAAGCTCACCAGCAAGTCGGGTATATGGCACAAAAATTTTCTCTCTATGGTGATCTGACAGTACAGCAAAACCTTCAGTTTTATGCGGGAATTTATGGTATTTATGGTGAAGATCAAATCAATAAAATTGCGGAAATGGTAAAAACATTTGAACTCACCGCAGAATTACACACAACGACAAACGAATTGTCACTAGGCTTTAAACAACGCCTTTCTCTTGCCTGTGCAATTATGCACGAACCCGCTATTTTATTTTTAGATGAACCCACATCAGGGGTTGATCCCATTACTCGCCGCGAATTTTGGACGCACATTAACGGCTTGGTACAAAAAGGCGTGACGATTATGGTCACGACTCACTTCATGGATGAAGCAGAGTATTGTGATGAAATTGGGTTAGTGTATCGAGGCAAACTGATTGCTTCAGGAACGCCAGACCAATTAAAAGAACTGGTGACAAACGCAGAACATCCTGAACCCACGATGGAAGATACGTTTATTGAATTAATCATTCAGCATGACAAAGACAATGCTAAAAGCTCTCTAACTAACAACTCCTCAGTAAATGGCGTGTCCACTATTAAAGACTCAATATTGACTCGCATGACTTCTCATTCAGATTCACTACGTCGCTGGTTGGCCTTGTCTCGTAAAGAATGTTATCAAATTGTGCGCGATCCAAGTAATATTCTCATTGCGTTCATCTTACCAATCATTATGCTTTTTGTTTATGGTTTTGGAATTAACTTAGACTCCACCAAACTGCGCATGGGGATAGTATTAAAAGACACAAGCAGCGAAGCACGTAGATTTGGAGAAGCTTTTTTTACATCGCCTTACTTACAAATGAGGTCGTTACAAACCACTGCTGAGGCAACAAAACAACTGGATGCAGGAGATATCCGCGGTTTTGTCACCATACAATCTGATTTTTCTACAAAACTTAAATCAGCTCATCCTATTGCGACCATGCAAGTTGTTACTGATGGTGCTGAGACAAATACAGCTAACTTTGTGACTAGCTATGCTCTTGGCGCTCAACAAACCTGGGAACAAATCCGTAGTGCTGAGACTGGAAAGCCTACTCACACAAGTATCGTTATCGAACCGCGCTATTGGTTTAATCCAGCGGCAATTAGCAGAAACTATCTTGTACCAGGATCAATAGCAATTATCATGACCGTGATTGGAGCCTTGTTAACATCCTTAGTGGTTGCGCGCGAATGGGAACGAGGCACAATGGAAGCCTTACTCTCAACGTCAATCACACGATTAGAATTTTTATTTTCTAAATGGGTACCCTACTATCTACTCGGAATTTTATCTATGACAGTGTGTTGGTTAGTTGCAATAACCATATTAGGCACACCATTTCGTGGCTCAATTTTTCTTTTATTAATAGAAACCAGTCTTTTTTTAGGAAGCGCATTAGGGTTAGGGCTATGGCTTTCGACCGCAACACGCAATCAATTTAATGCAGCGCAAGCATCTCTCAACCTTGCATTTTTGCCAGCTGTCATGTTGTCAGGTTTTGTCTATGAAATTAGTAGCATGCCGATTGTGGTGCAAGCATTCACTTATTTAATGCCTGCACGGTATTTTGTATCATCATTACAAACGCTATTTTTAGCAGGAAATGTAGCTGGTTTACTTTTTAAAAATGGTTTGTTTATGTTTGTATTTGCATTGCTTCTCCTGGGATTAACAGCAAAACTAACCCGACGCAGGTTAGACTGAGGATTAAATGTTTAGACGCATTTTGGCTTTGATCCGAAAAGAATTACAAGCACAGCTACGCAACGCTGACAGCCGGCGTTTGCTCATTGTCCCTGTCATACTTCAGTTAGCTTTATTTCCATTTGCAGCTACACTTGAAGTAAAAAATGCAACATTAGCCGTTTACAATCAAGATTCGGGAAAAAATTCTATTGAGCTGATGGAGCGTTTTGCTAAAGCAAAAGCATTTTCAACCTTACTTATTTTACATAACATAAATGAAGTCAGAGACACCATCAATAATCAACACGCATTATTAGTCGTCAGTTTTCCTAGTGATTTTTCTCGAAAGATTTCTTCAAACAAACCCGCAACATTACAAATTATCATTGATGGTAGACGCTCGAATGGCGCACAAATCGCTGCGAGTTATATTCAAAATATTGTTGAAACATATGAAGCTGAACTTCATCCCAATAACATTGGGTCAGTCGCTATTGTTCGTAATTGGTTTAATCCCAATTTAGATTATCAATGGTTTGTTCTCCCCTGCTTGGTTGCTTTAATCACAACAATTGGTTGCTTAGTAGTAACGGCTATGTCAGTCGCAAGAGAGCGAGAACAAGGAACATTTGAGCAATTGCTAGTTTCGCCGCTGACTACCGGCAGCATTATGATAGGCAAAACTATTCCTGCACTCTTGATCGCAACAGTTCAAGCTAGCATTATTTTATTTGCAGCTATCTGGATATACGGTATTCCATTTCAAGGCTCTATATTACTATTGTATGCCTGCCTTTTATGCTACGGCGTTTCTTTGGCGGGTATTGGATTATTAATTTCGTCAATTAGCTCGACACAACAACAAGCTTTTCTCGGTGTTTTTGGTTTTCTCATGCCAGCCATTATGTTATCTGGCTATGTTGCACCTATTGAAAATATTCCAGAGCCTTTACGTAGCCTTACCTGGCTTAACCCAATTCGTCACTTTATTATCATTACGAAAGGCCTGTATTTGAAAGGATATGATTTTACACTTGTCTGGCATGATTTGTGGCCTTTGCTAATCATTGCTTTTATGACAATGACACTAGCTTATTTTATATTTAAAAAACAATCGGGGTCAGCATGAAAAACGTTGCAACCAATAGGATACCTAACAAACTTTGGAAATATCGAGTTGTTGTTTGTTGCTGGAGCATTCTGTTGACAGGGTGCATGGTTGGCCCTAACTATCATACACCAACAGAATCCATGCCATCTCACTTTACCAATTCAAAACCACATTCATCAACAAAACAATTTCATTCAAGCTGGTGGCCCTCATTAAAAGACCCTATGCTCGTAAGCTTAATCAATCAAGCGTTGCATCAAAATTGGGATATTCAGCAAGCCGAAGCAAAAATACGTCAATCACGTGCCGAATTAAATATATCATCAGCGGATTATTTCCCACAGCTTAATGCAAGTGGAAAAATATCCCGCGATCATCTCAGCGCTAACAGTGAATTACTATCGAGCATACCTTTCAAAATACCCTTAAATTACACGGATAATAAATTAGAATTTGATGCATCCTGGGAGTTAGATTTATTTGGTCATACACGTCGATCTGTCGAAGCGTCTAATTCAACATTTCAAAGCACCATTGAAAATACAAATGACACCGCACTGCGAGTGGCTGCTGAAGTTGCTAAAAACTATATTCAATATCGCACTTATCAACAACGTATCATTATTGCAAAACACACTATTGCTTCTTATAAAAAAACAGCAAAACTTATCACTCTGCGAATGCATGCTGGTAATGCTTCTTCTGTTGATGTGGAACGCATTGAAAGTCAAGCACTCTCTGCAGAAGCCTCTCTTCCACCCTTACAAGCCGAAATGCGTGCTACGCTAGCGGCATTAGCAGTGATGATTAATGAATATCCGGAATCGTTGTATACACGATTAAACCAAGTTGCTCGCATCCCTGTAATCAAATCAGCATTATCGATCGGGACACCTTCCGATTTATTACAAAAACGCCCAGACATTCGCGCAGCTGAACGCAACCTGGCTGCAGCAACCGCCAATATCGGCGTTGCAACAGCAAATCAATTTCCTCGGTTTCAATTAGTAGGTGATATTGGATCGGATACCGTGGTTCCTGGGACGTTTGCGCAGGCGGCTAGTCGATATTGGTCATATGGTCCGCAAATTTATCTTCCTATTTTTCAAGCAGGTCGCTTAAGAAATGCTGTCAAAGAAAATAAAGCCATGCGCGATAGTATTTTTGCAGAATATAAAAAATCTGTTTTACAAGCATTGGCAGATGTTGAGTCTGCTCTTATTCGAAATGAAAAAGAAAAATTGCGCGAAAAAAATCTTTTATTATCTTACAAACAAATTCAATCTAGCGTGCGCTTAATTCAACTTCAATATGTTACGGGCAAATCTACTTTAATGGATGTGCTTGATGTGCAAAGGCAAGCAGATGAATTGCATGATCAGTATGTGCAAGCTATGGGTCAGGTTGCGATTAATCAGGTTTCGCTTTATAAAGCATTGGGTGGGGCTGTGATGAGGTAACGCTCTGAGGTATCCCCGCGAAATTTTGTAAGCTAAAATACTAGAGGTATTTGATATTTTAAAAAATTGCGCGCGGTACAAGCCCAAGAATATTGAGCCGCACGTCGTATGCAATCTTCTTTTTTGAGAGACAAGCAAGCCAGCGCAGCTTCTTGCAAATTTTCTGATGCAAAGCCAGATACGCCTTGTTCAAGAATATCGATAGGCCCCACTACTGGATAGGCAGCAATGGGAAGACCACAAGCAAGCGCTTCTAAATTAGTAAGTCCGAACGTATCAAATCGTGACGGAAAAACAAATACATCACCCATACTTAAAATTTCACGCACATTTTCATAAGGTAGAAATACGGCCTTGCCTTGATATTTATTTTGTAAGTATTCTTTATATGGACCGTTACCAATTAAAAATTTTGTGCCTGGCAAATTGAGATTTAAAAAATCTTCTAAATTTTTTTCTTTAGATATTCGAGACAAAGACATAAAGTAAGGACGTTGATAATCAGCGAGTAACGATGGCCGTGGATCATAAAAAAATTTATTTAAATCCACTCCAAGTGAAAATGATGCGATTGGATTTTGAATACCGTTACTTCGCAAAACCTGTTCTACTCGCGGAGTGCAAACATGAATAATGTTGGATGGCTTGTAATACCAACGTAAGTACGACCACACGAGCATTGGCGGCACGTGCGCCCAATGCTGCATCCCAATGTCCCAGTTCGTATGATAGGCACTGGAGTAAGGAATTCCGTGTTTCAAGCAGTAGTGACGAGCAGAAATACCCAGCCCCACTTCAGATTGAATATGGACGGCATCGGGCTTGATAGATTCGAATAGTTGGCCAAAGCGTTTTGAAATAATGCCTGAGAATATAGGAATCAATGTATGTGATAGTGTCGTTTTTTCGATGATAAGCGGAGTTGGATGATTAAAGAAAATTAACTCATGCCCTTCTCTTTCTAAAATATCGGCAATTTGATTATAATAACGCCCTACTCCCATATCACTTGAGCATCTATTTGCAAACGTAACCAACAATATTCGCATGAGAGATATCCATATCGCCTGACATTACTATTCTTCAGTATATCCGAATGAATATCAAGAAGTTACGCTTTTGATTTCAACAAATTGCTGTAATTTGTGCCATAAATCTGATCTTTGAATATTCCTCAAATCATCAGAAGAGATAAGCCAGCTTTTAGATGGAAACTTTACCTAAAGCTGGCTTATCAGCCTCAACCTGCAATAACGGCTGACCTGCAGCCAGCGATAAGCGTGTTATAAAAGACTCATTGCGGAAATCATTGGGTTGATGGGACACATCTTCACTCAAATCCTCCAGCAAACACAAAGCTTCTTTGCCTGCAGCCAACGCCCAGGCTTTGTGAACAGGCTGAAAAACCTTTTTTAAAAAAGGTGTCATTTCATCTGCAAACTCCATTGAGATTTCGATTTGCTTTTTAATTGTCTCACGCACTGCAGAATATTTATTTGTCGGATGTGGGTTTTGATACCAACGATCACCTAACGCTTCTCTGATTTGTTCTTTCTCTGCTACTAAATTTCGTAATCGCAGCCCATCTTCAGTCGCTCTATCACGATGTCTTTTGACATAACGCTGTAACTCACGACCAGATCGTGCCAAACACAAATGAATAGATACACCTAATTGTTCCAGAATATCTTTTTGCTTTTGATCTTCTTGTAAATTTTTATCGACTAATACATGTTCTTTGAAATATTGAAACGCAAGCTCAGCATAACGCACACACTCTTGATAAAAGCTCAATGCTGTAGCAGATTTTTTTATCCATGAATCATTACCCGAAAAATCTGGCAGAGCGGTATGCGCTCTTAAGCTAAAAAATTCAGATAATTCTAAATAGGCTGCTGCAACATAAACCGAATTCTTTTGTTCGATTCCTTTTGCAATACATTTTTCATAAGCCGTTTTCGCTTGTTGAATAAAATTGTGATGAGCCTCTTCAGTCTGCACAAGCAGCGGGGACTTTAAAAAATTTCTCGCCTCAACATACAAAATTTCTGCCTCACTAATCGGTGGCGCAGGCAACGCAGGATCTTTCTTTAACAAGCTCTGAACTTTTTCCCTGTTTTTCGTGCTAGCTTGTTTAAATTTTTCTTTATCTTTTTTTACGGCCTTTTGTCTTTCTGCTTCGATGTTTTTTTGTTTTTCTTCTTCAGCCCGGAAAAGCTCTACATACGCAGCATCCGCTTTTGCTCTATCATCGGGGCTTTCTGGTGTTGGATCAACATACGTAGATTGGGAAATCGCTAATTGTACATAAGCGGACAGTAAAAAATTAGCTTTCATCCCATCTATAATAGACTGCACATACATTCTAAGTTTAATCAACTTATCATAAACACCCGTAAAGTCGGTTTGTTCAGGTGAAGACTTTATGTTTTGGATAGTGAATGGCTCATTATTCATGAGCGCATGAATAAAACTATGAATCATTTGATAAGTATGCACTTCAGAGAAAGAACGATTTCCAAACGCATATAGTTTTGGTAGCAAAATACCTAACGCATCAACTATCTCAAGCGTCATAAGGTATCGATAGTACGTTTTCATGATGATTTTATGATTATCATCCTGCAGCTTAAAAGCTTCACTATCGTACTCAACGTCTGACTCTACAGAACATACAGTAATCAAACCATTAATCACTCTTTCTATTTCATGTGTAATTTGCATTTTATTAGCTTCAGAAGCATCCGCTGATGGATATTCATTTAAGTATTGTGGTAATTCTCGCAATAAATAAAATAAATTCATGTAATAAGAAAATAATTTATTCTCTGCTGCGATTGACAATACATGACAAACAAATTGCAAAGTGTAAAATATATTTTGATTTGAATTTTGAACTTTGCTGTTTTCTCTAAATGTTTTGAGCGTCTTCCGGAAAGTACCCTGTAATTTATTTAATAAAACAAGCGTGTCATCTTTACGTGAAACAATTGCATTTTTAGGCAATTCTACCCAACCATGATGATAAATATTAAACCTTCGGACAGACCAAGAAACATCAGGTAAAAAAAGAGAATAGCTCAAGGTCGCAAGATTAAGGCTTTCATCCGGTAACTTCATTTCATGACAATGTAACTTGATGTCGTTGGAAGGGATTTTGCTCACGCGTTTCATAACAAGTTTATTTCTTAACGCGTCAACAAGATCTCGGCAATAACTCATCTCTCCTGGATGTCGATTCCAAAATGGCGAATCAGAAAGCTCTTGAAGCTTTGACCTAAAAGAAACGTTGAAATTATAAAGTGTATTATCAACATCCTCCTCAGAGATTTTTTGTGAAATAAATTCATGTCCATAAATAGCATCAATAAAGCGAATAACAGCGCAGACAGATTGTAAAATACTTCTTTCATTCTCAAGAAACTGTTGAGAGATAGTGTCTTCTTTTGATTTCAATAAAGGTTGAATTTTCTCTTCACAACCTATTAGCACATCTAACGCTAATGAGCCACCTTTAGAAAACCATTCCAAATAAATGTCTCGCATATCAGAAAATTCTTTTTCTGCAAATACGACTTTTTCAACCATCTTATTTGTATAGCTCACACAGCTTGTGGACCATTCTGCGCACATTATTTTGAATTCGTTGGTTTCTTTCAACCTTGCCTGAATTGTCTCATTCACAAATTTATCTTTTTTCTTTAATAAATTTTCGTCAAATGTTTTTACTGCATCATAATATAGATCACCCTCGCGGCATTGCTCTGCAGGGTTATTTTGAAAAATAGATTTTAAGACTGAAAAAATATCGAAAAATTTCTTTGCAAGATCAGAGTCTTTCTTAAATTTAACGCTAATTAAATTTGGAATTTGCGTTTCATTGTTCTGAAGATAGCATTGGTGATTAAGCATAGCTTTTAAAACTAACTGCATGTCAGGAATCAAATTTTCATCGACTGTGGCAGGTACAATAGCATTTAATTTTTCGTCTAACTCGGATGGTGAATGTCTCGTATTCATACAGATGACCTAAAAGTAATATTTGCGCCAAAAAATATCAGAATTTGATTGCTATGTAAATAGATAGAGCAGATTACAGGAACAATCATGCCATATTTTCACATTGTGATATAATGCCGTCCATTTTGTTCAGGCCAAGCTTAAAGGTGTTAGACATGCATAGATTATCGCTTGATAATATTGAAGAATTTTCAGAAAGTGAGATAGGTACAAAAGCTGCAAAACTCGTTGAGCTTAACTTACTGTGTGAAAGTTTAAACGCAGAAAATTTGGGAATTAATGTACAAGTTCCTGAGTTTTATCCTTTGAAGAATTCGGCTATTGCTGATTATCTTGATGAAACGACCCCTCTCTGGAAAGAGCAATGGACTAACTTTGTTAAGCTTCACATCGCAGCAAAAAATAGTTTAACACTAGAGACAACCGAGTTACTAAGTAAGCTTCGTCAGTTAATTAAAGATGCGTTTTCTCAGACCTTCCGAGAATTTGGTAAGTTGCAAGTGTTTTTAAATACGTTACCTAAAGATTCATTATTAATGATAAGAAGCACTGGCAAAGAAGATAACGTTGATTTCGCAAACCCAGGCGGCAATGAAAGCATTCCAGCTGTCGCTCTCGAAGAAAAAGCCATCACAGAGGCTATTGGTGATGTGGTGGTATCTTATTTCAGTGATAAATCATTAATGCAACGTTTATTAAGTGGTGACGATATTACGCAGCCACCCTTCATGCCCGTGTTAATTCAACGCATGATTAGTGAATCATTTGATTTGAAATCGACTCAGAATAAACAGATTGTCAAATCCGGCGTGATGTACGCGCAAAAAAATGAGATCCGTATTCAGCTAGCACCCGGCCATGGTGAACTAGTCGTCAGCAGTAAAGGAGCGTTCGATAGTTACTTTGTCACAAATGAAAATGTTGTTTATCCTGAAATTTATCGAAAATCACACCGATTAGTACCTAGCCTCGTTTCAGAAAACGGCAAAAAGGTAAGTAAGTTAGTATTACGCGAAAACAAAAAAGTCTTAAGTGGATCACCTTCATTATCATTGAGCGCCGCACTTGCTATTGCCAAGGTTGGTCGATACATTCATCAACATTTTCGCATGCCCATGGATATTGAATTTGTGTATGATGAAAGTAACAATACCTTAAGTTTAGTGCAAGCGAGACCCATTCCTAAAGGTGATACCAAAACAGTGACTCCTTCAGCCATTGCACCTGATAAACTGCTCAGCATCAAAAAACAAGCTGAGATACAAAATGCATTTGTGATTACACCAGCTGGTTATGCAACTCACGTAATTACCCATGAAAATCAAGTCATTATTTCTGACACTATAGAACAAGCATTAACACAGTATCTAAAACCGCAATCAATCTCCCCTATCAAAATAATCATTGTCAAAGAAATTGCACCGACAACTTCACATGCCGCAGCGCAATTTAATACAAAAGCGATTCCTGTATTCGCTGTGAATGATTTGCAATGTATACGAACTTGGTTGAAAAAATCAAACCCCATATTAATTGCAGATACCCAACATAAACTAATAGTCAATGGATCGAATCTAACAACAGTACAAGAGATCGAAAAAGCATTGTACGACCTGCAAATTATAAAACAAGGTATGTTTAAATCATCTTTACCTGCTCAACTCACATTAATGCAGCAGATTAAGCTACCAGAAAACAGAAAGAATCTTTTGAATATTTCTCATCCGCTAACAGTCAACTCAGAGCGCTTGCTAGGAGATCTCATAGTGGATACCCATTCACATGATGAAATCAAGAGTGAAGCAGCTTTGCATGAGTTAATGTCTTCATTATTTACCTTGCTAACTACCAAGCTCACTTTTGAAATTCCAAAAAATAACTTATACACGTTTTTGATAAATGCAATTGAGCAGTTAGAAACGGCTAAGCCTGGCGCATCTGATTTAACTATGCATCGCCAAATGTTGGAGGCGATACTCATCGTATTTTTCAATCTGGCTAAAAACAAAGATAACACAACTTTATCCTTGTTGTTTCGTCAGGCTTTAATTACTAGCGCTGAAATTCTAAAATGCCTACAGCGATTTTCATCAACACAATCTAATTCCGAAGAAGAAGCACAGGAAGAATATTTAAACCTGATTGCAAAATTAGAAGCTTTAATTATAAATCCTGGACAGCCCTTATTATTTTCAGATTCTATTAAACAATTCGCTCAAGAAAAAAAATCATTATTACTAGCAAGCAAAGTGGATGGCTTTTTTGAACTAACGGCCAAGCAAAAAGTGTATTTTGTGCAATTTAAAAAATTTGGCAAATTTGCACTAAATTCAAAAACAGCACAAACCTGGGATCAGTTCGCGGTCAAGTGTTGCAAGTCACCTGATGCAATCGTCAAGCTCGCCAATATGCTTAAATTTGTGATGGATAATCAGATTGCATCCACATGGTTAAATGATGCTGCTATACAGGCCATAGACCCCACCATAGATATTAAATTAACCTTACAAACGTTGCATGTAGATATTCTCAAGGTCAATGCCGAGATAACTGCATTAGATCTTAGCACTACCCGCTCTATCTTAAGTAGATGGGAAAGAAAAATCTCATTATGGAGCGAGCAACGAAAAGTTAACAAATTATGTAACGAATTTAGTAATGAGCTTCTACCACTGATTGATAAATTATCGTTAAAACACAATCTAACGGAACTCACTAAAAAAGTGATATTAAAAACCGTTCAAAACCTAACAGAAATATTCGATCAATCTATTAAATCCATGAAGGGAAGTTTTGATTATCATAAACAAGATCAGCTGCAAGTGTTTATTTTGTTATTATGGCCCTATCATAACCTCATGAATAAGTGGGTTAATGCTGTCCCTGATGCGTATTTTGTAAATTGGTATCAAAGTATTGATGACTACGATGAGTCGAATTTAAAAGACGAAATGCTTGGGTGGATAGCTACAAGATTTAATTCAATGATTTCAAGTAAGAATGAATTACATCTTAATCCATCTGGTAATTTTTCTGTTGCCTCAGCACGTATAGGCAGTACAGCTTCATTTAGACGCCAATTCATCGATAAGGAATTATCGTTAGAAGATTTATTTACGTTGTTTCATCAAAACATTTTGGCTAGTTTAGTTTTGCTGGGCCAAACTCCAAAGTATTATGCTCAACTCCCCGAGACCATTCAACCTTTGCTGAATGTATTAATAACGTTAAGAACTGATCCTGTCTATGATGCCAGACGTGGCAATACTGTTCATCCTGCTCAACAGATTGATTGTCTGAGCATAGATCATCAATATCCATTTGTCATCATTGACTTTAACTTACCTTTAAAAAATCATGCCGCTAAAATTATTGTTGAGCACAATCAATTAACTCAGCTTACAAACTTAACGATACAGTTTTTTGGCACAAATTGGGACTCTAGGCTAAGTATTTTAGCATTATGCGCGATAATTGAGGCCAAATTCAACCAAGTCATTGAAAAGCAAAAAGCAGCTTATAATCCATACACATTATCATTAGAATTTGTTTGGACCTTAACTTCAGAACAAACCCAAAATCCTGCATTTGCTGAACGATTGAAACAAACATTAAAAATATATGCTCACTATACATTCATGAACTTTGTCGATACCGATTCTCTCTGTGAAACTATTTTAGAAAAATATCCAGCTCAGCAATTACTACAGCACTATCAATCTTATCTTGCTGACGTTACTCTTCGTCGCTGGAATACTGCTAACTCTGTAAAAAAATTCGTTTTAGCAAAGGCCATCTCTGAAAAAATCGATTTCAGCCATTTCTTTTCAGAAAAAGAACTTGAAGATCTTGCCACAAATTTATATACGAGCATTTTACAATTCAAATCAATAACCCTGAAGAATTTAAATTTTCTAAAAACAACATGTAAGTTGAATATTTCTTGGAACCGTGAACTAGTAGATAAAGATCGTCGTGAACGCTACACAGTGCTAGAAACTGTGTTAATAAACGGATGCAGTGTTAAATCGCTCGTTGAGTGCATTCAATCAAATAATATTAATTTATCTGAGCACAAAAAATTATTTGAATTGGCTGTGACAACTAATAATTATTTACTTTTAGATGAACTTATTATTAAAAACAAGAATTTCGATATAAACTCACACCCCAATATATTAAGTTTATTACTCACACGCGCAGTCACTACCGCAGCTTGCCAAAATTTTCTAAAAATGGGAGCGAATATCTTGCTTTCAAATCCGTTAACTGCTAAGCTAACAATCTTAGCTGCGTTTGAGTTAACCTTTCAATTGGATATTATTAAAAACCTGTCGATTTCATCATGCACGACTAATGTTATTTTTGTTAAAGGTCTTTTATTTAAAGCAATCGAAAAAAATATTAATCTAACGGATTATTTTGCATTGCCATTGCTTCAAGAAATCCTTTCTATACCGTCTATGCCCAGCAATATTTCATTCGACATCATTAAAACATTAAAAAAACAATATGCTATCACTGTTAATTTTATCGATCTTGTTGATAATCATAAAGGAAACTTGCTTTCATTCTTAGTATTGAAGATAGGAGAAATGTCTCAGGAAACAGTCGAGGATTTTTTAACTGTCATAGAGTTTAATAATCTTGATATGAACAACCATCCTCACCTAGTCCAGCTTGCTATATCTGTTAGTAATTATGAATTGTTGTTCGGACTGATGCAGAAAAATATTTCTTTGACAGTCCAAACAATAGGATTCAATTGTATATTAAACTTATTAGCAGGTATAAAACACCACCCGAATCCTGACAATCTCATAACCTACATTTTGAAATTTAATCCAGCGATTAAAGTAGACAATTACACAAACACCAGCATGCTCAATGAGTTTTTAGATAACCACCATACAAAATTAAGTATGTCCGTGAAGGTCGAGATATTTAAAACGAATCTTGCTCGTAAACGCGCAATGATTGCAATCAAGTTATTAGAGCTTGATCCTGAAATTCTACCCATTGCAGAACAACATTGCTCTCAAGATATTTTACAGCAATTATATAGCGACCCTAGCTTTAAACGTCCGCCCCTCACTCGCTCCGTATTAAAAACGGGGAGTACGTTTCGCTTTTTTGCTGCCACTGAAGTATCTGATGGCTCAGAGCAAGCCAGCACTCATACATATGATAGTAATACTGAGAAAGCTACAAGCGCAGTCTTATAAAATTAATTAATGTCTTCCCCTATAACCATCATGACCACCACCATGATTTCTATAATCACCATGCCTGTGACCGCCATATCCATTCTCATTGGAAAGGATCGCACTAAAAAGTAACGCAGCCGCTATAGGAGCTATGTATTCATCACCTGAGCAATTGTAATAAGTATCATAGTTAGGGTCGTAACAGGTGTCAGCATTAGCAACACCACTCACTAATAAGCTAGCTGAAACGGATATTACACAACATATTTTTGAGAATTTCATATATAAACCTCCGTAATATGTAGCCTATACATTGATTATAACCCGAATATATTAAAAAAGTTCAAGTAAAATGAAGGATGATTGATTAGATTACGAATTTTGGATTATAATCTTTTTTTACAAGTTTAACATCTTTCATATATAGGGAATTATCATGAAAAAATCAATCTCGATGGCACTCGCTTTTATAACAGCAGTAACACTAACTGCGGGCAGCTCTTCCGTCCTTGCAGATGACACATCTACAACAGCCTCTTCGACCACTAGCAGTAGCACTACCACTGACGCAAAGGATTTCCAGGAACACAAGACTAAGATTCTCAAACATATCAGTGACCGACTAACTAAGATTCAGCAAATCCAGGCCTGCGTGCAAGCAGCTAATGATCCTCAGTCAATGAAAGCTTGCAAGCCGCATAGACACAAGCACCATGACCACGATACTAATGGTTAACTAATAAAAAAATCAGCCTTAAAGGCTGATTTTTTTTAAGGAAGGAATACATTCAAGTATTTTTTACTGATTAGACTTGGTTTCAGCAGATACCTTCAACACACCCAGCTCATCGGCACGATAAGAGCATATCCATCTGTCTTGTTGATAGTGTGGACCATATTCAAAACTCAACGAACTTAATGAATGCCTCGCTTTATTGATTGCGCCATCTAATGTTCCCGCTGATACCAAGAAACTCATAGACCAATAATGCTGCGTGCCAAATTTATTTAACGATGTGACAACGGTAACAGGTTCATTTGGCTTTTTCGTTGCACTGTAACTCATTGTTGAGGTTTTTAAGATAGACACATCTGGACAGATTGGTGCAACCGTGTTGCTATAACATAAAGCAGAAATCGGTAAGCTAACTAACACGCTTAAGCATTTTATAGTTAAGTTTTTCATAGTATTTTCTCGGTTAAAATTTAAAAGAACTCAGGGTAATTAGTACGAGTGGCGATGTCAAGTTTCATCTCTTTTGTTAGATTTTGGCTTTAATATAAACAATGTGAAAAGGTGTCAAATCTATCACGGATATCACTTGGCAAATAAATGTGCAAAAAAATGACTGACTTAAAAACAAATACTCTGTGCCATTCTGCTCAGCGGACACAATAATGCTCCCTCCTGAATGAGCTTTGTTTCTAGCGCATGTAAATTGGAAGTAAATGCTTTTTCTTTTTCAAGTAATTTAGGATTGCTAAAGTCATACGTTAAATTAGCCATGCTATTATTAAACTCAGGGAAATAATTAAATTGAACGAAGATTTCAAGGAAATTTTTAAATTTAGCTAAATACATAGGATCAATGATATCGTTTATTGTGCTTTCTGGCGAACAATCTAATACTCGCTTAATCGCAACGGTTGATCCGCAGGATTTCATAGCCTGGTAATAAGTAAAATGATCCGTCGGGTGCGCAATGCATGCTTGCCAAATAAAAGTAGCTAATACATCATAAGGATCAAATTCGTTAACTACCGGAAAATATTTATTGAGTTCAGTGATAAAATCAGCCAATAAGTTTTTTTCTATGTCCTCTTTTATGCTTTCAATAAATTTTCTTATTTCGTGATAGTAAAGCATTAGAATTTTGCAATAAGGAATATCTTCATTAAACGTCGGTGGGCAATGAAATTCTCCGCATTTTTTATAAAAATCCAATACCCTTCTCGAGTTTGAAAAAACAAATGTATCGGCTGTCACTGGAAACGGTTTAATAGGATCTAGTTTTCCCTTCCAGTTATTATGATTGTTTGTTGCTTGTTGTACGCGTAGCGCTTGATTGTTGATAGCTAATGTAAAACGAGTATGAGTTGTAAGAATTTTATGGAGCACACTGCCATTCGGCAACATATTATAACAGATTGCAGAAACCACACAGGGAAAATCAAAGTGTACCCATGAATGTCCGATACCAGGACTAAAGTACGTTAAACATACTGTCGCATGTATTTTTGCAACATGATACAACGGATGTTCTGAGTTTATTTTTTCATTATTTTTCGTAAAGAAAGTTAATTTATTTGTTTCTGTGTCAATATCAATTTTACGTATATCATAATATCCAGCAAAATTACGAAGATATATTAAGTCAGAAATGTCAACCGTATGGGTGCGAGAATTTGTTTTTTTAATATAGAGCGCCATCGGTGTGTGATATAAAATTAACAGAAATTGTTTGTCGTCTGGTATAGAAAGGGTTTCTGATTTAGTGTCGAGATTCAATAGGAAGCTGTAATAACGATCATAGGCTTCTTCTACCTTCGGAATATAGGTAATGGCTCGATACTTAGCGAAGTCATGCTGCAATGCCCAAGGTATGTTAACTACTGACCAAATGTCATTCCATAAAACAATTTCTGCCTTTTGATCTTTGTTACGCTCAGCCAAGCGTTTAGTTTTGGCCATTTTAAAATTATATTTAACAGTTGCTAGTGCTGAAATGATCATAACTATCATTTTTTTTAAGGCACGTCTTCCAAGTTGATTCGTAGGCATTTTTTAATTCTCCACTTTGTAAGGATGATTGCAGAGAAATCGCTGGGTGATTATAGCTTCTTAACGCTAGCTTAAATTTATTAAAATTTGCTTTTCGATTTGCTTAGCAAGTCCACTGTAGAATGATAACCTAAATCAATTAAATTATCTTCCTGATTTTTTGAAATCTTAAGCATTTTATAGCTTGATAGGTTTGGACTAATCAACAAATCAGCTTGCATGCTGCATTGTAATTCTTTTTGATAAGATCCAACTAATAGCGCATTTATAAAGGTATCCAAAAATGAAGGGAACTTATATTCGTGATGCTTCCAGCCTAATTTCACAAGCAAAGCCTGCTTGAAAGTCAATACAGGAGGGAAATTATATGAATGATTCTCTTCTCTTTGCGATGAAACTCTAACCGCCACAATCTTGCTGCTTGTTCCCAAGAAATTTCGCATCACATCAACAGGCAAGTTATTGACTAAACCACCATCAACATGCAATTGACCGTCTAGGACCATCGGTGGAACGATGCCCGGTACAGCAACACTCGCCCTAATCTTTTCCCACAGTAGGCCTTGCGTGTGAATAGATTCATTTTTTAAAGTCAGATTACAGCTCAAACAAAAATAGGGAAGCCATAGATCTTCTATGTGAAGATTATCAAACGCTTTTATTAACGCTTCAGTATTGTTTTTAGAGCTTAATATTGAAATGCTTGGCCACGTAAAATTTTTCAGTTTAAATAATTTTGGATCTGCATTCATGATAAAACGAAATTTTTCTAATGTCGCTTCATAAGTTTCACTCAATGAAAAACACCCAGCGACAATAGATCCAATACTGGTTCCTCCAGTCATATCGATGGGAATATTTGCTTCTTCTAATGCTTTAATGACGCCTAGGTGAGCCCACCCTTTCATTCCACCACCGCCCAAGACAAGCCCTGTTGTTTTTCCTAACATGAATCGTAGCAAACGTTGATAATCATTATCATTGTGGGTGCGGACATGATGATAAAGTGAAAAGCGATGGTAAATCAGCCACGATTCGGTGCTACCAGGTAAAATTTTGCTATCATTATGTTGCAGAACCAAAATATCACGAACATCGTTGAGCTGCTTCCTATTACTTAGAAGTTGCCGAACAAATTCGCTGTAGTTAGGATTTGAATTGCTATCTGAAACAAAATAAATATCATCAGCTTTTTCTATGCATACTTTCAATAATGCTGAATCATAAGACTCAATTAAATATAATATAGTTGAATTTTCTTTTTCAATTTTTTCAATACATTCCAGCACATTAGAAATTTTTTTTTCTTCAACACCTATTTCAAATTCACTATCAACCAATAAAGTAATGTTAACAAAGTTTGAAATATTTTTTTTAATTTTAGCTTTTAAGGAAGATAAAGATACGGAGTCGTTTGTTGGAATAACAACAATATGCTTAGTCTTATTGTTCTGCGCTAGTAATTGAATGGTTCTTTGTGAACGAGAAACAATCGGACCAATAATTTTATAGAGTACAGCGGGGTGTATTTGACATATCTGAGCAAGTGAATTAGCTGGTAATTTAAGGAGAGTTGAGCCAATCGTTGCTTTAACTGTTAAAGTGCGGGGTTGCTGAGAGAGCACACCTAATTCACCCACCGTCTCGCCTTTTTTAATGGTTCCAACAATTTTACTCGTCCCATCTGTCATTTTTAAAATGGCCGATAGGTTCCCATCAACTAGAATATAGAGGCAATCAGAAGAATCATTTTGATTGAAAAGTATAGTGCCACATTTCAACTGGATTGTTTCAAAAAAATGTGAAATTGATAAGCACTCCTCCTCGGTTAATGATGAGAATATTTCGGTGGACTTTATTGTATTTACCAGAAAGTTATCCATTACTCTAATCGCCAAAATATTTTTTTATCGAAGAATATGCATAGTCCACAACAGACCCGTGGGTACTGCTACTAAATGTGCCGCCACCATAATATGTATCATTTTTCCCCTGCAGGCTCTCCAGTTTTTGATATATGCCGTTTTGAATTTCATCTCCATTGAAATAAGGCACATATTCAGGCCAATACATTGCATCCAACCATTTTATGAGTTCGCCATGAAATTGATCGTGAAAACATTTTTCAGCATCTTGTTTTATTGACTGCAAGGTATGTTTTTTATTGACATTGATAACGCCGGTATATAACCATATGCCGTCACCGACTTCTCCTTCTGGATAAAAACACTGTAAGCAGGGCTCGTGATCTTTAACCATATAAGGCTCTAAAAACGCATACAAACCATCATGAGGTAAGTTTTTTCCTAAAAAAGACACCCGCCATCCTGGCGCATAATTTATTTTACTAAATAGTTGTTTTTCCTCTTCAGTAATATCTAAAAATTTTTCTGCCTGGGTAGGCGAACAAGTAATAATAATTTTATCAAAAACAAGTTTTGTATCACCTACATCGACTTCTATTATATTATCTTTCCGAATGACTTTTTTTATATTTACATTAAGTAATACAGTATGCATCTTGGCAACTCGATTCCATAATTCTTGATATCCTTCTCGCATTTGCTTGAGTGTTCCATTCAAATATCTAAGATGGGTAGGCGGCCATTGAAGAAGTTGTAAAAAAAATTTAATTGGCATGAGTGCAGGCATTGTATTCTTGAGAGCAGGATTGCTAAATGTGACTGTAGATCCGAGCATTTTTAATAAATCGCCAATTATTTTAAACTGCCTTTCATCAACCCATTGCTCATATGGTATAGATAATTCTATTAAGTGTTGATTCGATAATTTAAATCCAGGATTTATTAATTGTCGATACTTAAATAAATATCGCATGAATTTAATCAGATCCAAAAAAATGGGCACAGCATTTCGAAAAGGATAGCCAAACTTATATGTTGCGAAATCAATAATAGTCTTGTGTTGTGTAAGACTATATATTTTAATGAACATAGGATCATCGGGATTCTGATTTTTTCCTAAATTATTTTTACCAATATGCAATCTATAGTTTTTCATTAAGCGATATAATATTTTCGAACTGACGGGTTGCAAACTTCCCATCTCATAAATAACTTTGTTATGATCGGGGGTTTCATAACTTAAGCTGAGTGACATGCCTCCAACTCTATTTTCTTTTTCCAAAATAGTCACATTGTTATATCCCTTTTCACGCAACGCTTCCGCTGCTGCTAGCCCACCAGGCCCGGCACCGATAATGCCTATACGCAACCCTTTTGAGTTTGACACCTCAAATCTCCTCAATAAAATCATCCTATCATTCTTTAATTCTAGGATATTTTTCATGAAATGCCACCCTCAAGGTTTCAATCTATGACCTCGAAATTCAATAAATTGATTAAAATCCAGTAGTTAAACTTAAAGTGTATGTCATCGTAACTATTCAGCGGTTGCCACTGTCCAAAATCGTGCCCGTGCCCGTCTTCCTTTGATATAGTTTTGCATCTGTTGGTAATGGATCAAACAAAAACGGGCACGCACACGGGCGCGGACACGGGCACGATTGGGTCAGTGGCAACCGCTGAATAGTTATATGTCATCACGCACACATGCATCCATGCTTGATTACTCCCTCTCTTCCACACTTTTGTGGAGGAGAGAGTTGGGCATTGAGAGGATAATAGATTAATGCAGTACGACACCTGCCGGCCCCGAAAATCCTGCACCAAGAGATGGCACACAACTTGATAACGTACCATCAGCCAGCGCAGCGTTACACACAAATACTGCACTCAGCAGCTGATTGGGGACATACGCAAATGTACCAAGAGTATTAAATCCAAGATTTCCCGTACCCACGAATGCACCATTAGTAATAGAACAGTTGGCTAGCAAGCCTGTTCCGTCTTGGAGAATATTACAAACCGTGACATTCTTACTTCCGGCGTTAGCAATATAGGCATGTAGATTATCCGGGCTTAAGGTGATGCCTTCAGGTGCGTTGAAATTACTTCCTGAAAGATCATTGCATGAATTGACAGTCTGCCCGGAAACATTGCAGACAGAAACAGTGCTCGCAGCCCTATTAGTAACATAAGCAAATGTTCCCGCGGAATTAACTGCCATATCGGATGGCGCACTAAATGTAGGGCTAGCGTTATTTACGCAAGAACTTAATAAGCCCGTTGTTGGATTGACCAAACAAGCCGATACACTATTCAATACATTTGAAGTATAGAAGATGCTTCCATTAGGGCTGAATCCAACTCCATCGGGTTGACCAAACCCAGTTCCACCCGAATCAACACATCCAATGAGCGCTCCTGTCGCGCTATTCACCTGACAAACCGTGATTGTATTACCTATTATATTTGCGCCATAGAAAAAAGTTCCAGCTGGGTTAAAGCCAATTCCTTCTACACCGATAAGCCCAGTTGCAGTGACTGCACACTGTGTTAGAAAACCGGTGGCCGGATTCACATTGCAAAACGAGACTGTATTATTCAATTGATTTGCCACATACGCATGTTGACCTGACGTTGTAACTGATACAGCTAGCGTATTTCCAATGTCTGGCTGCGAACACAGAAAAGAATCCGGACTTGGATCGCTGGAACTATTTGTTTTACAGACAATTGGACCACCCATAATTCCCGTTGATGGAATTTGGCTGCCATTAATAGACAATGTTAGCGTACAGGATTGCTGAGAAGACAATGTAAATGGACTTGCACAGACTCCAGCCCCTGTCGTTATTTGTGTAACGCCCGTGATGGGAACCATCGTTAAAGTGCGAGTGATTTTAGTTTGGTTTGTCACTTGATAACTTACTGTTTCGGTAAAATTACTCGGTAATAATAGACTAGTAATGGAACCGCTAGTCGGAACAATACTAAATTTAGCCTGTGCTGCATGCAGCACAGTTGAACCTAGCAGCAGCATGCCAGTGACAAATACTAATCTGCTATTTTTTTGTTGTTTCATGTCTCATCCTTAAAGCTAAACAATATAAAATAGGGATAACTGTACTTGATTCGCATAAAGATGATTGAGCGTTAATCCCTGGTTTTGTGTTTGGCCAGCTGCGCGTGATAACTGGGTCTTTCCCCAATCAGCAAACTCGTAACCCACAGCGACTTGTAGATTTTCATTGAGTGATTTCTGCAACCCAACACCTAGCGTATAAACAAATGTAGTGGTGGTATTGGAGCCAAAAGGCGGCGCTGCAACTTCTCCGGAAATTTTAGGTTGACTTGTAAAACCATACGCACGATTAAACCCAACACCAATACTTCCACTGACATAAGGCTCAAGAATAAAACTTGATTTACCGATGAGCCTGCCTTTGAGTGCAACGTGTGTGTGAGTGACTTTATAGTTATAACTAAAATTATTAAAATTGGGATCACCATCCTCCCAGATATCGCCTGAAAGTTTTGCGTTTCCTGCTACAGCAACACTGAGCCCTAACTGACTTGTCAGGGACTGTCTGATGAAATGTGCAGCCAATGCTTTCTGCCAACCTATAAAAATCTCGGCGTTTGGAAAGTAAGGTGTATTGTTATCCGCCGTATAGGTTTTTGCGATATCAGATTGCAAATTTAATGTTTGTGCTTGATTACCTGTTACCCAAGTGATGCCGGGACTTAATCCTATAAAAAAGTGATTACCAGAGGACATCTCACTCTCTGCAGCTGCAAACACACTGCTTGAGAGCATGGCGCCAAATAAAATACTCATCATTCTGAACATGCCATTATTCTCCTTCAAATCGTGTACGGTACCGTGACACGAAGTTTACTCCATAGCGTTGCTTGAAAAGTTTATCCCATGGCAATTGCCATGATTTTTATCCAACTACGCTACAGCTATTTTTATATTGAGAAAAGGACCGTTAAAATTAAAAGGTCTCGTTCTGGCATCAGTAGACACAATCGCCATAGTTCCTGTTGCAAACTCAGGCGTAACAACGACAGTACCTGGCTGAACTAAAGTGCTAGGATTAATAGTTGATATTGCATTCGCATAAGAAGCCATGCGATAGCCTGCTTCAATGGTTAAGTCAGGTATTCTTGTTCCTTGATAATTGTAAAATACGCCCAGCTTACCATCTACACCCATCACAACTTGCGTGCTGTTGGGTGAAGTAATTTGTTGATGGCTAGTACCAATTCCAAGTGAAGTCAAACGAGCAGAAGTTGACGTGAAGTTGTCTTGTGCCGTCACAGTACCCGCTGTCAGCAGTCCTACAAACTCACCCATGAATCCAAAACCTGATTTTGTTTTGTAGCGAACACTCATTCCAAGATCGGGGCCCGTACCAAAATATTTTGAAACATTTTGGGTTTGAAATGAAAACGAAGGATCGGGTGGAAGCGGATAGCTGTATGGGGTAGCTGGAGATCCAGCATAATTACTAAAAGTTGTTGTGACCGTTTGATTTAGATTTAAGAAGTCTAAGCCTCCAAAAAATCTAGCTTGCACATGCGAATCAAATTCAACTAATCGTGATGCATTTAATAAAACATTATCGAACTGGAAGTTTACTTTGCTATCAACTCTTTTTATTCCAAAAACCGGAGGGCTCATTTCATAGGGAGGCCCTACAAACTCAACTGTGGTGAGATCCGTGCTGGTATTTGCTTGCTTATAAGATGTGTCAGTTGAATTTAAATGTGTCCAATCCATGGTTGCGCTATACATTGTATGCGGAATAGCGTAGTTAATTCCCATTTCAAAAGCAGGATGATAATCAGGATTAATTTCCTGATAATGCCAGCTTTGATAATAAGGTTGTATGCCTGATACAAACGTCGCGTATTTTAAGTTATTACTATAAGGTTTAATATATAATAATCCAACGTAAAAAGAAGACTTGTTGTTTGAGGGCTCACTTAATAGTTTAGTAGAAAGCTGAGCGTCATAAGCATACCCAGCGCTTGAGCAACACAACAATAAACTTGCCAAATTAACAGTTAAAAAATTTTGCC
>Ga0207030_1012_pt1 | contig 62533 bp, 63 predicted proteins | sample Alteio_BWMinCont_40_FD_153260 | JGI IMG/M metagenome (GOLD analysis project Ga0207030, IMG submission 153260) | Enriched cells from forest soil in Barre Woods Harvard Forest LTER site, Petersham, Massachusetts, United States -... | ecosystem: Environmental > Terrestrial > Soil > Temperate forest >... | reverse complement strand
AGACGAAATCATTATAATCGCTACAATAGAGCGCATTTAACTTAGATAAAATATCTACACGAATAAAGAGCCCTCTCATGCGCACCAAAAAAACCAAAAAACGCAATAAAACCCACAATATCAACCTAGACATTATTGGTTGGAATACAACCGATGCGGATGAAATAGAGCGCAGACGCTTGCGTGGACAAGTAGAGAAATTTCGAGTTGAAAATACAGACACTGCCTTTACCTATTTTAGCTCGTTTTTAGTGCGCTCCAAACAAGATAAGCAATATCGTGTTGAAATCCGCTCTCTCACCGATCAAATTAACTCATGTGATTGCCCAGACTACACCAGTAATAGATTGGGTACTTGTAAGCACGTGGAACACATCCTGTTTCGTCTCAGAAAAGCTGGCGTTAAATTATTTAAAGCAGCTTCGCAACTAGGAAACGATAGGGTTGAGATTTTTTTAGATCATCGCGATTTTACAATACGAATTAACTGGCCGAAAAAAATTAAACCCGTCGTGCGCCAACTTCTAGATCCATTTTTTTCAGCCGATAATACACTGATTGGTGACTTGCTTTCGACTTATACTGCCCTACATCAAGTCATTTCTGAAAACAAATCACTAAAAAAATATATTCACATTTCGCAACACATTAATCATTTTATTGAATATCAAAAAACACTCTCACAAAAGCAATCAGAAAAAGAAATATTTTTGTGTGATGCAGCACAAGGTAAAAAATCATTAGATATCATGAAGCACCCACTCTACCCATACCAAGAAGAAGGCATGATGCACTTAATGTTTACTGAACGAGCCTTGTTAGCAGATGAGATGGGATTGGGTAAAACGGTGCAAGCAGTCGGAGCATGTGAATTACTGCGACGCCATAAAAACATTTCCCGCGTATTGGTTGTAGCAACCGCGTCGCTTAAAGCAGAATGGGAAGAGCAAATCGCGAAATTCACTAATTTATCGAGCATTATCATTCAAGGATCACGCGCAAATCGACTAAAACAATATCAAAGCTCTGCCTTTTTTTATCTGACCAACTATGAACAAATTGTAATGGATGGACCTGACATCCAGCGTTTACTATCGCCCGATGTCATTATCCTCGATGAAGCCCAACGCATCAAAAACTGGCAAACAAAAGCAGCTAACTCAGTGAAAGAGCTTAAAAGTCGTTACGCATTTGTGTTAACCGGCACACCATTAGAAAATCGAATTGATGATGTATACTCCATCGTGCAATTTTTAGATCCACATATTTTCGGTCCGCTATTTCGATTTAATCGAGATTTCTACGCATTAGATGAAAAAGGCAAACCCAGCGGATACAAAAATTTAGATGAATTGCATCAACGTGTGCGCTCCATTATGTTGCGCAGACGTAAACACGACGTAGAAGGTCAGCTTCCACAACGTACTGTTAATAATTATTTTGTTGGTATGGATGACGAACAACGTAGCCGTTACACCGAATTCCAGGATAAAGTGGCACGCTTATTGGCTCAGGCTCAGCGACGACCATTATATAAAGATGAATTTGAAAAATTGCAACGCTGGCTTTCCTGTATGCGCATGATATGCGATACACCTTATATTCTGGATTCTGAATGTCGTATTTCACCGAAACTACGTGAACTCAAAAAAATTCTTCCCGAGTTACTCGCAGATAAAAACACAAAAATTATTATTTTTTCTGAATGGGAGAGAATGCTACAACTTGTTCGTGAGTGGACGCAGAAAAAACACTGGGATGCGGCTTGGCACACGGGCTCAGTGAAACAGCATAAACGACGAGAAGATATTAATCGTTTTAAACAAGATCCACATTGCCGATTATTTTTATCCACGGATTCTGGAAGTGTTGGATTAAATTTACAAAATGCCAATGTTGTTATTAATCTAGACTTACCTTGGAATCCAGCGAAGCTAGAACAACGTATTGCACGTGCATGGCGCAAACACCAAACTCGCTCGGTGCAAGTTATCAATTTGGTTTGTGAAGATAGCATAGAACATAGAATGCTTGGATTACTTGCTCAAAAACAAACACTGGCTCAAGGTGTTCTAGAAGGAGATGGTAATCTCAAAGAAATGCGGTTACCTTCAGGACGTGCGGCATTTATGGAACGCATGGAAAATCTGATGGGATCATCTGAAAAAGCGGAGTTTACAACTGAAAAAACCAGTGTGTGCACAGAACCAACTAAAGACTATGATGGCTCTGTCGATTTAATACAATCCCATCATAACAAGGAAACAGGCCAACACACTGTACTTGCTATTGTTGAAAAACAGTCTGGCGAAATAGAAAATAAATTACGAGAATCACTTGGCAACACAGCAATAACCTTAGAGACATTAGATCGACAAACATTTGAAATCATTCAGCGATTAGCAGCGGCTGGAATACTTACACTCAACCATCCTACAGAAATTTTGCATACATCCAGCCAATTTTCTGAAATCCAAAAGAAAGCTCAAGAAAAACAAATTCAGCTTGCTAAAAAACATCTAGCACATGCTTCACGCAAACAACGCATGGCGCAAGTATTGATTGCAAGTGATTTTCATGAAGAAGCCGTGCTGCCATTACGTGAAGCCCTAGAATCCACTATTCATTCATTTGTCTCACTAGTAGGAAAATCTGAAAATGAAACGAAAGAAAAAATGTCCTATCATTTTATTCAAGAAAAATTAATTAATAAGCATGGGCTGCCAGATAACACAGCACCTCTCTTTGCAGAACTCAATCATAAAACAGATCCAGTGCATCATTCTCGAGTAAAAAACTTGGTTTCAGATCATCAAGCTATTTTTCTACATGTAGATGAAAAGTTGAGTTCTATGTTGACACCTTATGACATTTAAAAAATTTAATTTCACCTAAACATCGGTAATTTTAGCCTGTCGAAAAACTCTCTTTATCGCTCGATAAACATTATCGAATTCAGGCAGACTTGCCATTTGCGCCGAAAGCCTGGTTTCCCAGGTTTTCTTAAGCCTCACTTCTTTTTTATGAAATTCATCACAAACCTCATCCAACGTTTTCCCCCGATGCGCCAACTTTGCCTTGATTGCCTCCAGACAATCACCGAGGTCCACGGTACTGCTTTTTTCCGTGAGATACCACAGATCGTAGAGATCACGTGGCTCTGTTCTTGCTCGATCAAGAAGTGCTACCGTTTTTTCAGTAACAATTTCGGAAAGAGAATAAACTAAAATTTTTTCTCCCTCTGGAAGATCCATAAATTCTTCACAGCTTTTGAGCACAGCAAGCTCTTCTGGCGCATAAAAAACTCGCTCCTTGATTGTTACATCAACCTTGATTTCTTTGGGAGTTGAGACTACAGGGAGAGGCCCTTCATACAGAAGATAAAATGTATAACAATTTTGATGCGCAATTGAATCAGAACGCGAAAACCGAAAAGTGATATTTGAAGCCCGTTTCACCTCTTCATATACTGACAGAAGCTCTTGTTGTATCTCCGTAAAAGTAAGTGGTTGCAAAAGTGTAAAATCGAGGTCTTCTGAAAAACGATACTCAGAAAAATGACATCGACGCAGTGCCGTTCCACCCTTGAACGCAAGCTTATTTCGAAGAGACGTGCGTGATAATCCCACCAAAAACCATGCAATGCAATAATCCCGTTCCAATATATTCTCTGGTATCCGTCTACCTCCAAGTTCTTTCAGCAAACGGTTAGAAAGTTTAGAAATCTGACTTTGTAAAATCATGCATTATGTTCCTCTAATCGCAAGAAGCTCTTCTTGCAAAATATTTAATTTTAGCCGCCATCTTGCTATATGGTGACCCTCGACAGGAAGCTCAGGGTCAAGCAGTTGATATGTGGAAGTAAGTGTCGTTCGCAAAAACTCCCAGTGAATACGTGAACCAATCTGATAAAGCTCCATCAAATATCCAAGTCTTCGATTCACAGCACCAACATCTAACTTTAATGCGTAATCGATTAGTTTTTGCGGATCGATTAATTCGTGTTTTATTGAAAACGCTTTTGCTACTTCAGAAAATCCTCCGCAATAAGCCGGCTGTTTTAAACCATCTAGCAGTGTGCGCTCCAAATCACTGACACGGACTTTTTCATTTTTATCAATCCATATTTCTGTAATGCCAAAAAAATCCTTTGTTTTGCAACGTACAAATCGAAATTCAGTTCCTTGTATCGTTCGAGAGCGAATCATTCTAGAAGAGCTCACATATACAATAAGTTGCGGTTGCGTTACCATCTGATACAAATCAAATGCCGAACCATAGGAAAGATAATATTCTTCTTTTACGTCTTCATGCCCACCTAGTACCAGTTCACGCGCAACAATATAAGGATTACCTAAATATTCCCGCTCAAAACCCAATTCAAATGGAATGAGACGAAATGTCCCTGACTTCAAGCGGGTGGCCACGCCATGATTAATCAACTGGGAGAGCACCTTAGATGCGGGACCTCGCCCACCTAAGATTTTTTCTGCTTCCGCAAAATGAAAAATTGGGCGATTAATACTATAAAGTGTCGCAACCAAGCGGGCCGCCAATGGGCCTAAAGTCTTTATAATATCATTATTATCTATTTGCATAATATGCCTCTCATAAGCATATAATGCACTTATATTATAATTTTTACAAGATTTAGTTATATTTTAAATGCAATTTAACCCTATTGTAGGTATTTTTTGCATCTAAAATATAACTACAAATCTATAACATTATGGATAGTAAAACATTGCCATGTAGTGTAATATCTGCGCATCATTAATATGTGTCTATGAGTAATGACTCAATTAACTCCAGAACAAATTCAGCAAGTTATTGCGGAACGTGACCAACTGCGAGCCGAAAACGCAGAACTACAAGCATTACTGCAAAAAGATAATTTATTGCAGACTGAAAGCCCTAAGATCATCCCAGCCACCGAACTCATATCACCAACCCCAAAATTCAAACTATCAGTGGATGAGAAAATCACATTGTTTCGCTCATTATTTCGAGGACGAGATGATATTTACGCTCAGCGTTGGGAAGGGAAAAATGGCAAAGTCGGCTACTCACCTGCCTGCATCAACCATTGGATAAAATGCCGGTGCACTACACCTAAAATTCAATGCCGCATCTGCAATAAACGTGAATTATTACCCCTCACCAATCAAGTCATTTACGATCATCTAGTCGGAAAAATTATGGCGGGAGTATATCCTCTTCTAACAGATGAATCCTGCAAGTTCCTCGCTGTTGATTTTGACAAAGCAAGCTGGCATGAGGACACCAGTGCTTTTTTGAAGGTTTGTGCCGGCATGAACATTCCAGCGGCACTGGAACGCTCTCAATCAGGCAATGGGGCGCATATCTGGATATTCTTTGAAACATCCATTCCCGCATCACTTGCTAGAAAATTAGGATGTGGGTTACTCACACTAACCATGCAACAAAGACATCAATTGAGTCTTGAATCCTATGATCGACTATTCCCTAATCAAGACACTATGCCGAAAGGGGGCTTTGGAAATTTAATTGCTTTTCCATTACAGGGAAAGCGGCGCGAGCAAAAGAATAGCGTATTTATCGACGAGCATCTTAACCCTCACCCGGATCAATGGGAATTTCTTTCCTGTTTGCGAAAAATGACTTATCAAGATGTCGATGTGTTGGTTGCTCAACTCACCAAAAATAATCAAATAATTGATATTCACGCAGACAATGATAATGAAAATAATACAGCACCCTGGGAAAAACGCTCCTCTGATGCTTCAGAAAAGTTAATCATCAGAGAACCACTACCAGCCACGATTCAAATAACAATGGCCAATTTAATTTACATTCCAAAAGCAGAGCTACCTTCCATCATGCTGAATCGCTTAAAAAAGCTGGCCGCTTTTCAAAATCCAGAATTCTACCGGACTCAAGCATTACGTCTATCAACATACAATAAACCGCGAGTCATTGGCTGCGGTGAAGATTTTCCAGATCATATTGGATTACCCAGAGGATGCATGCCAGATGCAATTGAATGCCTCAATGAATATCAAATCCAAGCGGAAGTGATAAACAAAACCTTCGCTGGCAATCCAATTAGTGTCACTTTTACTGGCGAACTTAGAAAAGATCAGCTGCTTGCCACAAAAAAACTAACCCAACACAATATCGGCGTCTTAGCAGCAACAACTGCATTCGGAAAAACTGTAGTTGGCACTTGGATGATTGCTAAGCGAAAAGTCAATACACTGATTTTAGTGCACAGACAAGAATTACTAAAACAATGGCAAGAAAAAATTTCTCTATTTCTTGATATCCCAATCAATGAAATTGGCACGATAGGATCAGGCAAACGCAACCCGCAAGGCGTCATTGACGTTGCCATGTTGCAAAGCATAATTCGAAATGATGAAGTCGATGATATTGTGTGTAACTACGGACAAGTGATTATTGATGAGTGCCACCATATTTCTGCGTTTAGTTTTGAAAAAGTCATGAAACAAGTAAAAGCGCACTACGTCTTAGGACTAACAGCCACTCCTTTCCGAAAGGATGGCCATCACCCGATTATTTTTATGCAGTGCGGCCCTGTTCGCCATCGTGTCCAGCCAAAAGATTTTTTAAATGATCAGTGCAAATACATCGTTCAAACAAAACAAACAAATTTTATGATACATATCAGCGACAACAAAAGACCACTCAATGATATCTACGCAGCCCTGATTACGAATGAATCTCGTAATCAACAAATTATTGACGACGTTCTGAGTGTCATAAAAGAGGGACGTTCGCCGTTAATACTAACAGAGCGAACAGAACATGTAGATTTATTGGCTGAACAATTTAAACATTGCGTGAAAAATTTAATCGTCCTCAAAGGAACTCTATCTAAACGAGAACGCACAAACGCGATGGAAGAACTGGATGCCACCCCAGAGAGTCAGCAACTACTAATCATCGCAACAGGTCGTTACATTGGCGAAGGATTCGATGATCCGCGACTAGATACATTATTCTTAACTATGCCTATTTCTTGGCATGGGACATTGCAACAATATATAGGCCGACTACATCGATACCACCCAGATAAAAATGAAATCAGAGTGTATGATTACGTTGATGTACAAATGCCTATGCTAATAAAAATGTATCAGAAACGATTTAAAAAATACCGATCTCTTGGTTACGCAATCGCTGATTCAAGCCAGGCGATCAACCCTATAATGCGTTGAATAATTATAAGTAAGGAATAAATGAGCTAATGGTTACAAAAATTACATCAGAAGAGTCTACTCTCAAATTAGCAGTACTGATTGATGCGGATAATGCGCGCGCAGAGATCATTGAAGGTTTGCTAACGGAAATTGCCAGTTATGGTGAAGCCATCGTAAAACGAATTTATGGCGATTTTACTTCTCAATTAAGCGCCCAATGGAAAAAGGTTTTGCACAAACATGCTATAAAGCCAATGCAACAATTTGCATTTACTACGGGAAAAAACGCAACTGATAGTGCATTAATCATTGATGCGATGGATTTGCTATACACTCATCGTTTTGGTGGCTTTTGTATTGTCTCTAGTGACAGTGACTTTACAAGTCTTGCTAATCGTATGAGAGAAGAGGGATTGCAAGTTTTTGGTTTTGGAGAAAAAAAGACTCCGGAAGCATTTCGCAATGCTTGTAATAAGTTTATTTTTACCGAAATTTTGCAGCCAGTAGTTCAACCGGTTCAATTAGTTAATAAGTCGTTAAAACGTGCCATACAACCTATTAAACGAGCGAAAATTACAGAAAACTCGACGCAGGAGTTTCCAAAAGACTTTGTTCTTGAGGCGCTCAATAATTCCTATGATGATACGGGCTGGGCTTATCTAGGAACATTTGGCGGTTATTTAACGAAGTTGAAGCCTGACTTTGATTCGAGACTTTATGGCTTTAAAAAGCTGAGCGATTTAGTCAGAGGAAAGTTGGAAATATTTGAAATCGAAGAAAGAGTGCATCCCGGTACCAATGCTAAGGCGTTGTATCTTCGTAGCAGACAAAAATAGCAATGAGCTATCGACTATGACATTTTTTGCAAATTCCACTTTCAAAATTATTACCATATTCCCAGCAATTGTAACAAACACCTAAATATTTACCAATGTCATCCAAAATCTCGCCGTCATTACAATCATGATAACGACCCACATCTAATTTCACTTAAAGAGTGTAATGTTTTTTCTTTTCCAAAGAGGTTAAATACTTCATATTCATTCAAAAGAAAAAGCATTTTGTTAATCAAATAACTTCCATCATGATTCGACATAAAAACAAACTCTCAATGAAATTGAATTTTTGGATAAATGATTTTTTTCATATTTTCATGTGAATTTCGATAGATTATCACAAGATGATGATTACGAATACGTGCTTCATCTGCATAGCATCCCTTAGGTGGATAAATGTTAGCTTGCAATTTTCTTGGCATCCTAAACACCTGGATAACATTATCTTCAGCATAACAAACATAAATTTTTTTATACGGCTCAATTAATAGTGGGTTATTGTTATAAAAATCAGGCGGCTCATCGAGGTTTAAGCTTTCGAATCTAAATTCATGAGTAGGACAAACTATACTTGTCGCCGGCGCCAAAAAAATAATTGACTGCGAACACCCTGTCTCGCAAGATCCTTTTATATGGACAAGAGTATCTGTTTTCCACACAGGGTAAGCATTAGGCCAGCCCGTTACAATAGTTTTTGTCTGCTTTGTCTTAAAATTAATATAAATGGCTGAGCCACAATCTGAATTAACAATCGCAGCAGTTTTAGAAAAATTATAATCGATTTGACAAATAGATTTTGTACGAATTTTTTCTTGAATATCTGCAAATGAAGCAGCCAAACAACTATTATTTAAACTTAACAAAATGAAAATTGAGTACACCAGGCAAGTCAAAATAATGTTCTTGCCACTTTTTCTTCGGCTTACCGCTGAAGTAGTTGCAAACGCCTGGAATAGGATTTTTGTTTTTTGGCGCATGTTGAACTTCCTTTACGATGATTTTTATTCTTTGCCAAGCACTGTTATCTGCTGGACCATTTTTCCCAGGATGTTTTAATTTTTCATAATTAGGATCTGATGGCATCCAACAAGAAAACTGGGTTCTTCGTAACACGACTTTTTGATATGAATTATTACCGGATTTTATAAACCGATTTTGAACAATCCATGCTATGGCATATCTGCTGGCGTCATTTTGATTCCTCGCCTCACCATAAACAGTTAATGCAAAATAGAGTAAATCGAATGACATTTTTTCTTCGTCAGCAAGCTTGTAAAAAGGACTGTGATAACTAGCACAATATCCTTTTACCTCTTCCATATAAGATTTACCATTTTTATCAATTCTTTTTCTCTTATAAGGAGGAACCCAATATTTTCCTTCAAGGCAACCTTTTCTTTGTTGCATAGATTTCGATGGCATGGTCAATCTCTTTCATTATTCCTGACCATATTATACCCTACTCTTAATGTATTTCCAGGGCACTAATAGTCTACCGAATAAAAAACTTTATTGATTTACTGTAAAACCATCCTTATCATGCACCACATGCTAAAATTTACATTCTCAATATTACATTTTATCCGCATCATTATCATGCTTGCCAAACCAGAAGGCACAAAAGCCTTGATAGCTGAAAACATGATGTTGCGCAAACAACTCATTCAACTATCGCGAAAACACAAACATTCGCCGAAATTATCATTTCTCGATAGATTATTCTTTGCAATTCTCGCACATTTTATTAATCCAACTAGACTGATTAAATCAGCCATTATTATAAAACCCGCAACGATCATCAGATTTCATAAAGCACTTATCAAACGAAAATACCATTTACTATTTTCTGCAAAATCCATGAAAAAATCTGGCCCAAAAGGACCATCGAAAGAACTAATTCAATTGATATTGGAAATGAAAAAACGAAACCCGCGTTTTGGCTGCATGCGGATTGCCATGCAAATCAAAAATGCTTTTGGGATTGAAATCAATAAAGATGTGGTTAGACGCATATTGCAGAAATATTCTAAAAATTCGCCAGGAAATAATAATGGGCCATCATGGTTATCATTTTTGGGTAACTCAAAGGATTCCTTGTGGTCTGTTGATTTTTTTAGGTGCGAATCCATATTGTTAAAATCTTATTGGGTCATGGTGGTAATGGATCAGTTTTCCCGAAAAATAATCGGATTTTCAGTACATCCAGGCGATATGAATGGAAATGCTATTTGTTGCATGTTTAATCGCATTACATCCAAACAACCGTTACCGAAACGCTTATCATCCGATAACGACCCGCTGTTTCAATATCACCGCTGGAGAGCAAATTTACGAATATTAAATATCACAGAAATAAAATCCATTCCATACACCCCACAGTCGCATCCGTTTATTGAGCGCCTCATTAGGAGTATTCGAAATGAGTTACTTGATCAAATATTATTTTGGAATTCATCCAATTTGCAAAAGAAACTTGACGAATACCAGCGTTATTTCAATCAAGACAGGTCACATACATCGTTAAATGCGATGACACCAACACAAAAAAGCACGCAAACAGCCTCACATAACACTTCAGTAGATAGTTATAAGTGGAAATCGCACTGCAAGGGATTATTTCAACTTCCAATTGCGGCTTAAATTAGGAATTCGCCGATTACACCTTGTTTTCCAGCTACTGCATTAATCCATCGCTGTGACCCAGCCAGATAAATCGGCCACTCCTCCCAGCCATAACCAAAAATACCTGGTTTTCCGGACGATGCGCTCGTGGAGAGAATATGAAAATTTTGTTTGAAGTATTGATCGTGAGACAATACTGTCGTTACTTAAGAAGTAAGCAAAAGTGTTATTTCAGCATCGACAAAATAAAAGAACGCAAAAATCCTATAAATTTTTTATGTCGCTTGCCGCAAAAAGGACATATTGAATAACGCGGAGTACCTGATAAAAAAACAATTCTAGGCACCATCTGTTTTTTGCAAAAACTACATTCGACGTATCTATTCATAACATACCTAAAAAATGTTTATGTGCATTTACCTTTTGTTCCATCGGGTAAAATAGCATCGCATATAGAACGAACATCCATTAATTGCTGAGCCGAAATCTTTGCACCATACAAATTTGTATGAGAAAAACTAGCACCGCGAACAACTGCATTGCTAAAATCCGCATTCGTAAAATTTCCATCGAATGATGCATCAATTAAAACGGCATTGATAAACTTCGCTTCCGAGCCATCAGAAATATAAGCTTTCGTACCGACAACATTTGAAAAATCAGCCATGGTGTTATCGCCATGAAATGAAGCATCAGAAATATTTGCACCGACTAAATCTGCATGTCGATGATCACCATATACTGAAGCATTACTTAAATTACAATTGCGACATGCATTGGTCTCTTGAAACTTTTTTAAATCACTTGCATCATAATTTGGCTTCGCATAACCAACAGTTGAAATCATAAAAACCACTGAAAAACAGATTAGCATTAATTTGACGTTCATATTTTCTCCATTGTTAAATTAGTTTGATTTTAATAAATTGAAAAGGTTTGGGGCAGGAAATAAATGATCATGTCACGCAAAACTCACGCAGTGAATTTTTGAACAGGCTTTTGAAGCAGAGATTTGAAATGTAACTTTTTGATTGGTTTAGCTTTATTTGGTGGGCCGTCTGCGATTCGAACGCAGGACCAACAGGTTAAAAGCTAATAACTCCGAAATAACAGCAAAATAACTCATTGATTAATATACGTTATTTTCGGCAGACGATCGTTACAATTGTCTTAAAAAGCACGAGAAAGCATAAGAGAGCACAACTCAGTCGCGCGAAAGTCGCGCGCAAGAAAATAGGCTAATATCCTTCCAAATCTTATCAATTCTTAAATTTTTTTCTGTATGACACATGCAATGCCAAAGCATAATGTTGTATTAGCTTAGTTCGATAAAACCTCCTACAAATCTCATCCATTCCATCACTCATATGATCTCAATGGGCAAGAAAACCACCACCCACCTATGCAAAAGGGCGAAAGATTACATTCTCATGCCAATTAAACGCTTATTTGCTATTCTGTAGATCAATAAATGATAAAAAATATTACACCAATTTTTGCCTCAAGGAACGAATATGGCCGATCGACACATGCGCCAACTTTACCCAATTGTCAGTGAAGCGGACTCTAATTCACTGAGGGTATTCTCAGATAAGCAGCATTGGGGCCAGACCCCTTAAAGTTTTTTATAGGATGCTTCGTGTGCCTGCGGCACACTTTCGATTTGACCCCCGCCCCAGCTCCGTGCACCGTGGACTTTCGGCAGCACTGCGTGACACCAACCCCTGCTAACTAATACCCTATCAGCCTTAATATCTTAATTGGGGCCAAGCCATGCAGCAACATACATTATTAGATGAAGCAAAATCACATTTCGATCACTGGCGAGCAACGCGCATTAAGCGCGGCAAAATTCCTGAATATCTTTGGGATAAAGTTAAACCGCTAATCGATCGTTACCCGTTAACTGCCATTACCAATGTGTTAAGCCTTAATACCAATCAGATTAAAGAAAACCTAAATATTTGCACAAGTATTAATTTTATTGAAGCCAAAACAGAATCGCTAGCACCATTGACTAGCCAATCAATAACTTCGTTATGCACAAGTACACAGATATGTTCAATTGAATTGCATCGCATAAATGGCTGCGTCTTAAAGGTCAGTGCAATTCCTGTTGCATCTTTACCAGCAATTATCACTCAATTTATGGTGTAATGCGATGCTACAAATCACACCACAACATCGATTGTTACTTGCTGTAGAGCCTGTGGATTTTAGAAAAGGCATATGTGGTCTTAAAGCGCAGTGCCAACAAAAACTCTTCTGCGATCCATTCAGTGGAACAATATTCGCATTTACAAATTGTGCGCGTACATCAGTTAAATTATTAGTGTATGACGCGAGTGGATTCTGGATGGCTCAAAAAAGATTTAGTCAAGGAAAGCTAGCTTGGTGGCCAACAAGTAAAACAAGTGCAGTCTCCATTCGTGCGAGTGAATTGCAAATTCTCTTAGCGCAAGGTGATCCCACAAAGGCAGGCATTCCTAAAGATTGGCGATGTGTAGCAAGTCATGCTGCTAATGATGATGCAAGAGTATCTTCGTAACACCACGGCAACCAACGTTCCGGCTCTTTAACAATTTGCTTTTTATGCTCTTGCAAAGCAATCAGGTAATTCAATGGATTGATACCTGATAGGGCGCAAGTATAGATGATGCTAGTTAGCACGCCACCAATCATGGCGCCATATTCAGTTTTATAAAATAACCAGGTGCGCCGTCCGCGAATAGGGATTTTTAATGCGCGCTCCAGGATATTATTATCAAGGGGTGCCCCAGCAATACGTAGGAATTGTGACAACGCGTGCCAATGCTTCAACATATAACGCATGGCGTTGCCAAGTGAATCGTTGGGTTCAACTTGTTTGCTATCTAATTGATGCGCAATATACTCATTCAAATGCTTCATAATCGGAGCGCTGTGTTCTTGGTGATATTCAAGTCGTTGTTGTTTTGTAAACTCGACAGTTTGTTCATCATTTTTGTAAACATCAGCGATAAGCTCAATCACTCGAATGCATTGTTCGGGATAAAATTCTTTAAGATCGTTGAACTTGCGAAATCCGTGGCTTAAACAATTGCAGAGAATAGTCTTAAGTGAAGCAGGAATATTGCGACTCAAAGCATCGCACATTTGTAATACTTCGCAAGCATCTGTATCACGCTTTTTAAGTAGTTTTTCCATGTTTTCGCCCGCGTGCATCGTACCATTATAAAATAGCGCAATATCGCGTTGATTTGTGCGTGAAAGAATGCCTGTTGTAAACATGCCAGTCCGTTCTTTGCTTGGGTGCGTGCGGTTATGGCGAATGACATCGGTAATTTTAACATTGGTGTCGTCATTATGAACGAGCTCACCATTTGCAGCAATATATTCTAAAGTTGGAAATACAAGCAGTGCAGCACCACCCACTTCTTCAATAAGCTGCCATTGTGTTGATGCGGGTAACGGAACTCCTAGCAAAGACTGAAAGTAAGCTTGTCTATTGAATGGTACGGCAACATAATATTTTTGTAGCGCTAATATTGCTTTAAATGCAGCATCATATTTTTCATTTCCAACATGATTTGGAATATCGGCTTTCACTATATAACTACAGGATGCACAGCGTAATTTATCAATCCAATATTTATGTACTGCTGCTAGATTCTGTCCTTTAACACGCACAATTACACCAGGCTCAATACAATATAATTTTCCACCACAGAGTGTAGGACATAAATCTCCCGCTTTATGTTCAGCAGTTAATATCTGATGCTCAATGGTGTTGGTATAAGCTAAATGAGATAAGCGTCCATGCCCTGGTTTAGGTTTGGCGATTTCATTGGTCGTTGTTAGCGCTTCACTTTCAACTGATTCGGCGTTAGAAGATGTTTTTCCAACATCATTTTTTTTAGCGTCATCTGCATTGTTAACACTTGATTGCGCTGAATCCTTCGGTTTTTTTTTATTTTTTCTGCCAAGTCCAAATATGAGTTTGCGTAAATTGGATAATTTAATCTTGTGTTCGAGAAGCGCCTTAGGTAACCAGACAGCTAGTTTAATACAAGAGATCGCAAAATCTTGGGTACTATTTGGAATATTACTGGCTTTAATCGCAGCGATAGCGGCATCAATGTCAGCTTGTGACTTGTCTATCACTTTTGGCAATTCGTTGCCGTGGCTCATGCGGGCTATCCATATAAAATATGGCGGCAAGATTAGCGAATATATCGATATAAATCAATAGAATAAATCAAAAAGTTCTGACTCAAGTGAATTGTATGCACAAAAAGTGCAACATTTGCTCCTGCTAAAAAGTTACAAAGAACTCTAAAATAGAATAGAAAAATCATGTAGTTACAATATGGTATTTTTGCCATGTGTCAATCGCTATACAAAGAATGGTATAATGAACACATATCATATTTAGTGGAGGGGTAACTATATGACAGGCTCCGATAAAAATAGAGACATAGCATCTTCTGATGCTGCTGCGCGAAATTTTCTTAAACAGCATGAGGTACTCTTTCAGGGGGGGGGGCCTCCCTAAATTCCAACGACCTATAGGTTATGTTGAAATACGTTTATTAGAAAAACATCCTGAATTAGGTTTGACTGAGAATGATTTACGAAAATGGCGATCTCCAAAATATAATCCGTATGGCGGGCTGACAGACTTTTTTGAAGAAGAGCATAAGGACGCGCTTATCTTTCTTATGAAAGAGGGAAAACTTACTAAAGAAAATGCTATTAATGAAATAAATGAACTCACTGATTTACAAGCTACTGCTTTAGAATCATGTTATGAGGAAGGGCTAAGAGGTGATCATCTTCGTGCATGGGCTGCTCTTGAATTCCCACATTCATTGTTCTGTGGTGAACATTTAACTGCACTACTTTTTTTAATTAAAGAAAAAATGGTTCAGCCTGACCAGGCTGTTGATGAACTGAAAGGGCTCAATCTGAAAGAGGCTTCTATTTTAGAGAATTTTTATGACCACGGTCTAAGAGGAAAAGATCTTAAAGAAAATAAGCCTTATTTTAGTTATACAGAAGAATATCAATCAATTCTCAAATTTCTTGTCATGGAAGATAAGCTTACTCCACGAGACGCTATTGTAAAATTAAATACATTATCTTCACAAGAAGTTTATGACTCAATAATGATTCGCATGCCTAAGAAGCTTGAGACAGAAGAAGAAACTATACAAAGACGTGTTGCAGAAATTCTTAGGGAAAAGGAGATAACAGCAGGAAAAGTAAAACCTGATTCGTCTTCACAAAGTTCTGCGCAAGATAAAACGAGCGGCTTCCCAAATAAAAGGGGATGAAATATGAAAGGCGCTAGTCACTTCCAAAAGTAAATGCATACATCTCCAATCCTGGCTCGCTAGGAAAAATCGGAAGATACAGTGATGTTGATTCGTGTCCTTTCCGCAGACTTGCGGAAAGGACACCGTGCACCAACATTGAAATTTTTTTCTAAAAAAATAGAAAACATAAATTTTTGGTGTGTTTTTGATTGCCCCTGTCTTCTCAAGTCGATTTTCGCTGTTCCTTCAGCCAATTTTCAAAGCGATCAACCGGCATCGGGCGGGCGATGAAATAGCCCTGCGCGAAATCGCACCCATATTCGCGTAAACACTGCAGCGACGCTGCCGTTTCAACACCCTCCGCAATCACTTCCAGATCCATGATATGACCCAGATCGATGGTTGAGCGTACGATCTTGTCGTCGTCGGCATCATTATCCATGTTCAGCACGAAGGATTTATCTATCTTGATTTCTGCGACTGGTAGGCGTTTTAAGTAAGACAGCGACGAGTAGCCGGTGCCAAAGTCGTCGATCGATAAACGCATGCCGAGCTCGCGCAAGCGTTTCAGCGTATGCAAACATTGCACCGGATCTTCCATCGCGGCGCTTTCAGTAATTTCCAGGCTCAATAAGGTTCGGTCGATACGATATTTGTTCAAGAGCCCATCGACAAATTCGAGGAATCCTGGAGCAGTCAGGTCACGTGCCGATAAATTGACACAAAGCCCGAGTTTTACGTCAGATTGCTGCCAGGCCGCAAGCAGGATGCAGACATGTTCCAGCACCCAGCGGCTGATTTTCCGAATCGCACCGGTTTGCTCCGCGAATGGAATAAAGCTGTCGGGCGGTACGATTCCGCGCTTCGGATGCTGCCAACTCACCAATACTTCGGCGCGCAATACAGTATTTGTCTTAAGGCAAAGCTGCGGTTGGTAGTACAAGACAAATTCATTTTGTTCAACCGCATTTCTCAATTCACTGAATAAGGTCAAATTATCCTTAATGCCCTTCGCATGTATTGGGTCATAAATGACTGGACCGCTATGGGTGAGCTTTGCGGCTTGCATCGCATGGTCCGCACATAATAAAAGTCGGTCGGGTTCAACTCCGTGCTGTGGCGACAGCGCAATGCCGATACTGGCTTCGACGTCTACCGGCTGACCAGCGATATTGATCGGTTCAGACATGGCGACGAGGATTTGTTGAGCGATATCCGTTGCATAATGTGTGCTATCGACCGGCAGCAAGATGCTGAATTCGTCGGCTTGCTGCCGTGCCACCATACCATGGGTGTTTTCAAGTATCGCCTGGATGCGTTTACCGACTTCTTTCAATAAGGCGTCACCTGCTTCATAGCCCAGCGCATCATTGACGTTTTTAAAGCGATTTAAATTCATTGTCATCACGCTGATTTCATGAATCTGCGCTGCGCCGCCGACCAATTTTGCGCTTAATTGCTGATGAAATTTTGTGCGATTCGGCAACCCTGTCAGCGGATCGTAATACGCCAATACACTGATGTGCTTTTCACGCGCATCGATACCCAGGCGCATCCGGTCCAGCGCGAGCAACAAAGTCTTCAATTCACCGTCGCCGGTCTTTGGAATTGTTGAATTCAGCCACCCTTGCGCGATATCGTCGGCAAATTGCACTGCGCTACTCAATGGGCGCACAATCGATCTGGTAATTGCATACGATGATAGCGCCGCAATTACCGTCGCCAATGCGCCAAACGTGATGATCAATTTCTCTGCGATTTCGCCAGCTTCGCCATTGGCTGCAATCTCTGACTCGACGCGCTGATTTTGCGATGTGGCCAATTCTTCTAGTCGCTGTTCGAGTTCGGCAAGTTGCGGTACGGTTTGGTTGACCATCACGTTCTTGGCGCTCATAGGATCAAGTTCAATCTCGTCGTAGGTCGCACCGGCAGCGGCCTCGAAATGTTCGCGAGCTGCTTGTACTTGATCGAAAATGGCCAACTCTTTCGGATTGCTATTTGCATTTCGCAACTCGACTAGCGCTTGCGAAAACTTGCTCTTGTTCTGGTCGATAGCTCGATATACCGGGATTCTGGCGTCGCGTTGATCGAGAAAAAACAACGAATAAAGTGCAGCGACTTGGGAGCTTGCCGCTGATTGGGCAGTTCGAGCCAATGAGGATTTATATAAGCCGTCACTGCGCAACAGTTCAGAGCTTTTCTGTAAGCGATTGATTTGCGCCACACTGAGCAGCACCACTCCGGCAAATAAAAACAACACCGAAGCAAAAGCTACGCCCAGCTTTCTACCGACCGTCCAATTATGCGTAAGCAACTTGACTCCTTCAACTTGAGTTTCATCTTGGATGAATCATGACGCGTTTTGAATCGGTATTCTCCTTAGTTGTACTTAGACATCTTAAATATGCGCAAATGCACTGTGTAGTTAATCGCTAACGAATTAAATTCAATTTCCCCAAACTTTATCTCGGGTGCTATCACGATTACAGCCGGTACGATAAGCATTATATGCAGCAGGATTTTTGTCAGAATAATGTTGATGATACTCTTCTGCTGGATAAAATGGTTTCGCAGGTAAAATCCGTGTTACAACTTCATTAAATCGTTTTGTATTTTCGAGCTGCTCTTTACTATTCATCGCAATAGATTGTTGTTTTTTATCAAGATAGAAAATAACAGGGTGGTATTCACTACCCGTATCACAAAATTGTCCGAATGCATCTGTTGGATCGGTATCATGCCAATAGAAATCAACTAATTTTTCGTAACTAATTTTTGTTGGATTGTATGTAATTTTAATAGCCTCAAGATGCCCCGTCGTTCCAGAAGATACTTGTTCATAAGAAGGATTCGCAACATTCCCACCTGTATAACCCACGGTTGTACTAATGACACCTGGCAAATTTTCGAAATCGTGCTGCATACTCCAAAAACATCCTCCTGCAAAAATGGCTGTTTCAGTTTTAACTGGAGAGGCATAAACACGGCAGGTAAGAATAACACTAATAAACACAATTAAAGTTACGTATCTAGTCAGCTTCATAAAGAACCCTCATGTAGAACAAAAAGTATAAAATTTTATGTCGTATTTGGCATTAACCTGTTTTAGCAACAGATACGCTTGTCTTCAAAATTACGTAACCTTCAAATCTCGTTGATACTCTTAATAGTGGGCGGTGGATAAAGTTTATCAAAACGAACTGAGATATCATTAGATTGCATAATTCTTACATGATTTCGTTTTAATAGCCGAGGTTCATTGACCCCACATGAATGTGCAATGACTTCTACTTCATGCACTAAATTTTTCACATAGTTAGCAACTTTAACCGCCTTGTTTGCAGGATTTAGACCTTTTTGTAAATGTGGATTATGGGTAGCAATTCCTGTTGGGCAAGTATTCATTTGGCATTTAAGTACTTGAATGCATCCCAAAGCAAACATAAATCCACGTGCCGAATTTACAAAATCCGCTCCTACACATAGTGCCCATGCAACATCAGAAGGTGTGACTAATTTTCCTGAAGCGATAAGACGTACACGCTCTTTCAAACCGTATGAAATTAGCAAATCAGCTACAACAGGTAAAGATTCTCTAAGTGGCAAACCTACATTATCTAAAAGTGCCATAGGTGCTGCACCTGTACCGCCATCACCACCATCAACAGAAATAAAATCCGGCGCAGAGCGAAGACCGCGTTTATGAATTTCAATGAACATTTCCTCTAACCAATCATAATCTCCCACAACAAATTTGATACCCACAGGTTTATTTGTGATAGTCCTTATTTTGTCAACAACGTTTAAAATTTCATGAACACTATTGATATCAAGATGTCTATTAGGAGAAATTGAATCTTTGCCTACGGGTATGCCCCGTATCGCTGCAACTTCTGCAGTAATTTTGATACCCGGCAGTATTCCCCCTTTGCCAGGCTTTGCTCCTTGGCTCAATTTTATTTCAATCATTTTGACAAACTCAGAGCTTGCAACTTCTTTTAACTTTTCTTCACTGAGCACGCCAAATTCGTCACGAACTCCATATTTTGCAGTACCTATTTGAAATACAATATCACAGCCTCCAGCTAGATGATGTGGCGATAAGCCACCTTCTCCTGTATTCAACCAACAATCAGCCAATTTGGCACCATTTGATAAAGCAAGAATAGCTGGTTTAGAGATTGATCCAAAGCTCATACCAGAGATATTGAATAACGATTTTGCAGAATAAGGAAATTTACAAAAAGGACCTATAATCATTGGTTTTGTTTGTGCTGCGTCTTCGTCAAGTGTTGGGAAAGGAGTACTGACAAATATTGCTGTGCCAGGTGGGTTAAGATTTTTCGTCGAACCAAATGCCAGTGTGGTATCCATATTATCAGCAGCGTTATACACCCAATTACGATCAGCACGATTAAAGGGCATTTCCTCACGATCCATAGCAAAGAAATAACGACGAGAAAAATCTCCTAACGTTTCGAAAAAAGGACGAAAACGTGCTAAAACAGGATAATTATGACGAATAGCATCTTTTTGCTGAAATTTATCAATTAAGAAAATAATGAAAATTGCTGCTGCCGCAATACCAAGTATAAAAATAAATAATAATGATAAAAAAGAAATCGCCATAACTGGATGTTGCGCCATCATTGTCATCTCAGACATCATAATTTCCTCTATAAATTAATTACATTTGGCGATTAAATGTAATCTATTAAATACCAGGCTTTATTTCTTCGAGGATATGGTGGAAATCACAAAGATAAGCTCGGCGTGGTGGGCTTTTTTTTGGAAGCCACTGGCCAAATTTCGAGATAATCCAATTTGAAAATGAAAATTCCATATTAAATTATTCCCCATCCTTCTTGTTTGCCCTGATTTCCTGGCACAAAATTTCCACCAAAGTAATTATTTCTTCACCGCAACTATTTCGAAATTTATTTGCACATCATCCTTAACGGCTTTTGTATCAGCCCACTCTCCTTGCCCCACACCAAAGGCTGTACGCTTGATCGTTGTATTACCCTTCATGCGTGCTTTGGTTTGCGTATATTCTTCCTGAGTAAATGTCAGTGTAATAGGTAATTTTTTATCACGAATTGTGAGAGTTCCTTTAGCCTGATAAGTCTTATCGCCTGTTTTAACAAATTCACTTGATTCAAAGACAGCTTGAGGAAAGAGTTTTATGTTAAACCACTCTGATTTTTTGAGTGTATCTGACAACTCATTGTAAGCATCTGTTACGGAACCAACATCTACAACAATTTTAACTTTGCTCGTACTAAGTTGATCAGGGTCAAAATTGATTTCGCCGGAAAACGTTTTAAACTTACCCGTTACAGGCGCATCATTTTGTGTGGCAGTAAAGGTAAGAGTACTTCCCTCTGGCACAATTTTCCACGAAGGGGCAGCAGCTAAGCAAATCACAGGTAGTAAAGCTAATAATGCAAATATCGATTTTTTCCAGCACGCTCTAATCATGATAGCATCCTTTGTAAATTATCATTTTTTGTTAATGAAATAATATTGCTATAACCCTTCTTTATCCCAATGTAGCGGATAGTAATAGAGAAGGGTTTTCAGATTTTTCATTCATTATCCTGTCTGTCGAACAGCCTTATTTATTGCTAGCCTTAATCATTGCTGTCCATTCTTCTGGATTAACAAAAACGGTAGTGCGAGGTCCCATACCATCGAGTTGCATTATCGTTTCGCCAGAGGCCCAGACATAATGATGTGCATTCGCTGGAACGATCTGAAAACCACCGGCAGTTAATGCCGTTGATTGTGCTTTATCTACTTTATCTCCCAGACCGACATTCAATGTACCTGAAAGCACAGTGACTTCTTCGTCTGTGGAATGCCAATGCGCAGGAATGACAAAACCGTCAGGTAATTTAAACCGAATGGTGTAAGGTACAGCTTGGCTCAAATCACCACGCAATAATATAATTTGCGCGCCTTTAGGAAATCCAGGAGCGGGGTGAAATTTAACATCAGATGCCTTCATTAAGATAAGACCAGCACTTCCTTGACCGCTATCAGCAGCATATGACACAGGCATCGTAATTAAACTAGTTGCCAAAATAGCAAAAAATACGGTTTTTTTTGATAATTTAAGCATAATCATCTCTCCTTGGATTAAGTCATGCACTATAAATATTTAAATAAAAGTGACATCTTTTGACACTAACTTTTCTTATAAATAAAGTGCCTAGAAATGATATAACTATTTCAGTTTACGAAGCACTTCTAAAACAGACTCCCTAGTTTTATCGACTTCATCACTAATCTTATCAGTTGCTACTTCATCTCTCTTGATTTTGCTCCAATTAATTCCCCAATCATCAGTCAGAGTTTTTACTTTTTCTGGTATGGGCTGTGGTAACAGTTGCCCTAGATCATTGATGAGAGCAATGTATCCCCAACCAAGATAAGGATTTCCCAAATCTTTATCGGGCTGATAATGAGAGTAATTAATAACAATCTGAAGCTCACCAAGATCTTTTAAAACCTCAAATGCTGCTGCACGGATATTTCTATTCTTTTCTGTTTGCTCATTTCGCCATGTATTATATGACAAGGCTATAATAGCGACGGAAAGACTGATGATAGCAACCAGATGATTTAAAATTTGTGTGGAAATAGAAATTTTTTTCATAATCAGGTTACCAACATAAATTTATTTTTTAATACAACATCCGCCTTAAAATATCATCTTTATCTATAAAATGGTGCTTAAGAGCCGCAGCAGCATGGAGAAAAATAGTCGCAATCAATCCATATCCCAACCATTTATGTATTTGTTGAAATAATTGCATGGTATCTGGGTTGGGTGAAATGAGATCGGGAAAAACAAACAATCCGAAAAATGATACTGGCAGTCCGGAGGAAGATGTAATTATCCAACCGGTTATAGGCATCGCAAACATAAATCCATAAAAAGCATAATGTACAGTCCGTGCAGCTAACTTTTCCCACCATGGTAGCGTCAACGATGGTATTAAATTCGAAACCCGCCAAATGCTACGCGCGATAACCAAGAGAAACGCCAACATTCCACACTCTTTATGCCAGCCATAGAATTTGAGTTTCTCAAGACTAATTGGTAGTCTCACCATATATAGACCCAAAATAAGGAGCCCAATTATTAAGATAGCCATAGCCCAGTGAAACAAAATCGCGACTACACCAAAATGAGATTCTGAATTTTTTATTAGCATGGTATTTGTTCATCCTAATTATTTATAAGCTTCTGCCTCGATATTAATTTTTACTTCATCACTCAGTCCTGGTAATAAGGTATTGATTCCAAAATCAGAGCGTTTAATTATTGTGGAAGCGCTAAAACCCACAGACATTTTATTTGAAATTGGGTTTATACCCATATTATTAAGAGTGACATCCAGCATTACCGGCTTTGAAACACCATGTACAGTCAATATCCCAGACACCTGAGCAGTCTTTTTACCTGTAACATTTATTTTATTGCTGACAAATGTTGCAGTTGGAAATTTTGTGGTATCAAAGAAAAGTGAGCCCTTAAGATGTTTATCTAATTCAGGAATCCCTGTCACCATATCATCAATATGGATAACAACATTTACTTTACTATTCTGAAGTTTTGCTTCATCTAAATTTAAGGTGCCTTCAACAAACCACTTGCCGGAAGGATTTGAAAATCCAAAATGATTGATATGCCATAAAACATAACTGTGCATCGGATCGAATGTAAATGCTTCTTCTGCAAAAGTTAGCATTGAAGGAAAAAATAGGAAAACAAATATAATAAGTTTTAGAAAAACCTGTTTCATAACAATCTCCCGAAGTTACAATTATTTTTGTTTATCTTTTTCTCCTGGCATAAGACTACCACCAACAATTTTATTGCAAGCGCCTTTAGGTAAAAAAATAAAAGCATCAGGTTGTTTATCTTTAGTTGCAGATCCAGCACAGGATTGTGTTGCTGTTTGACAATCATTTAATGCTGTTTTAACGATACCATAGCATTTTTCCATTTTTTCAACGGTCGCAGAATTGGCCGTATTTACAAATGCAGTTGCTGAAGTTAACGCCAATAAACTTGTCATTGCTGTTTTAACAATTTTATTAATATCTTTCATAAAAATTCCTTTTTTGCCTTAATTAAAAAGGTGCGCCAATAACTAGCGCACCTCACCATCAAGATCATCTAATCAAGATGTAGAGCCACCTGCGTTAGAGCAATCTTGGGCTGTAGGTTCCATAATAAATCCCTTACCTTTACAAGCATTTTGCCCTTTACAGGAATTGCCCGCGCCCTTGCATGAACCCTGTCCTTTGCAAGCATTCGCACCAAAACATTGTACACCAGCGCTTGCGCCATCTGCGAATGCAGACGTAGCAGGAACTACCGCCAATGTTAGAGCCGCAACAGCAAGTGCCGCACCGATCATCTGTTTATTTCTGCTCATGATTTACTCCTGTTAATTAATGGAAGAGACTTTCTTTACTTTTGACAATCACTTGGCAGAAAGTCCGGAAATAAAATTATCAATTCCACCAATGTGATTTTCAAAAACCTGTCTAGGTGCAGAAGATCGACACAACGTCATCAACCCAAATAAATTACCGACGAGGAAATCTGTCACTGAACCAATGTCTACACCTTGCTTTAGCATTCCCTCATCCCTTGTATAAACCAATAAATTTTGAAAGAGTGCTCGCAAGTCATCGAGAAAATCTTTAATAAAGGCTGCCACGTCTTTATTATGGGCATGAACATCAACAGCAGTTGAAATCAAAAAACAACCTCGCGATTTCAAACCTTTTGATTCATAAAGCTCTAAAAATTGATTGAAAAAATCACGCATTCCTTTAAGGCCATTCGTTTTTGTTTGTAAAGGGACAGTGACAACATCCGTGACATTTTTGCGAAAGCGCTGCAACATCGCCAAAAAAAGCTGATCTTTTCCACCAAAATACTTGTAAATGGCTGCGCGATTAAAACCTGTCACGGTTGTAACGTCATCAATTGATGTGTTGAAATACCCTTTCTCCCAAAAGAGCATCATGGTCTTATCTAGTATCTCTTCAGATAATGATCGTTGAATTAATTGTTCCATATTTCAAATCCATAGTTGATAGAATAAATTTCAAAAAATTAAGAACGCGCATTCTATCATAATCATTCAAAAATTAGCCCCTAGATGTTAGCTGCCTAATTTTGTTGTTTTGAATTATTCTGTAATTGATGCTTAAATAAATACAAATATTTACCATAACCTTCCTTTTGCATGTCCTCCACTGGAATAAAGCGCAGTGCAGCTGAATTCATGCAATATCTCTTATTGGTAGGCGCAGGCCCATCGTCAAATACATGGCCTAAATGAGATTGCGCTTGTTTTGACACAACTTCTGTACGCGCAGGTAATATACTATTATCTGATTTTAAAATGACGTTGTTTTCTTCGAGCGGCTTAGTGAAGCTTGGCCAACCTGTATGTGAATCATATTTATCTAGAGAGCTAAACAAGGGCTCTCCTGAGACCACATCAACATAGATCCCAGGTCTTTCATTCTTCCAATATGCATTATCAAATGGCGGCTCTGTACCTGCCTCCTGAGTTACCTGATATTGCATAGTTGTTAACTGGGCTTTCAAAGTACTATCATCCGGTTTCTGGTAATTACTGCTATTGACTTGAGCATTAGCTAAAGCAAATGCAAATGCCATCACAATAGTCACAATAAAATAAATAATATATTTCATACTAACCTCTGTATTTTCAGTTATCGTCACTCACCGAATGTGAAGGTATATACCTCAAGACCAGGCTCAGAAGTAATGACTTGCAAGACACCATTGTTAGATTGATTGAATGCAATAGTTTCATAAAGCGTATGCTGATTGACTTTGAGACCGCTATTAACTACATCCTTACCTTTATTAACCGAAAGGTTATTACCATCTAATTTTAATTTGACAGTAATTGGCTTGTCGGTTGAATTTCCCATTACGATATACACTTTACGCGCATGAAAATTAATTTTGATCGCAGCATTTTTCTGAGACGAAACAACCTTATCTGGCATAACGACCCAATTACCCTGTAAAGCCCAATCATTTGAAACCAGCTCTTTAGGAAAGGTGTATTGCGCAGGTGCGTTTTTATTCACAGCTTCAGGGCTTGAAAAATTCTTGGCACGTGCATAACCCAAATAGGTTTCAGGAGTTTCATTTCCAGATGACTGGTTTTTACCACTGGTTACCGCGGGTTCTAGCTCTTTCATACCTAATAAGTATCGAATATTATTTTCAGTAGCGTCATAATCTCCCTCGCCAAAATGGGTATAGACAACGTTCCCATTTTTATCAATTAAATAATGCGCTGGCCAATATTGATTATTGAAATTCTGCCATGTCACAAACATGCTATCCAAAGCAACTGGATATTTTATCCCGTCACGCTCTACTGCATTTTTTACATTATTATAATTTTTTTCAAAATCAAATTCGGGTGTGTGAACACCGATGATTATCAATCCTTTATCGTGATATTTCGCATACCAGTCATTTAAATAAGGTAGTGTTCGCATACAGTTGATACAGGAATAAGTCCAGAAATCGATTAATACGACATGGCCTTTTAGTTCGCTCAATTGCAAGGGTTGTGAATTGATCCAGGCATCAATACCACCGATTGCTGGTGCATGATAAGGTTGAGATAAACCACCTTGTAAACTTAATGAGGCGTCATTAGAAACTCCCTCCGCATGTGCTGAGCTAATCCCTACCTCAAGATAAATCATACAGCCAATGCTTATAATGATGATGGCGCCTAATATTTTTCTGAATAATGTGGTGTGCGATTTAATGTAACTCATCCGCGTCATAATGGTTCTCCCAAACAGAGCTATTATTAACATTGGCAACGCTGCGCCTATACCAAAGGCCAGTAATACTAAAAAACTCATCAGATTTGTTTTTTGAATAACTGTTTGAACTATAACAGCGGCTAATATAGGCCCTGCACAAGGAGTCCAGATGATCGCCGTTAATCCACCAAATAATATTCCGCTGATGAAACCACCCTGCGGATTAATCACCCCAGTAAGCGTTGAACCTGTATTTGCAAGTCGTTGTGTTAGTAAACTAAATTTCTCAGTGAGATAGGTTGATAACATAACGATTGCAAGCAAAAGAAGAATGCCATATGAAATATGCCGAATTAAATTTAAATCGATGCCAGTGTAGTAAACGAGCTTTCGTGAAAAAAATGTAAATAGCGCGAAAATAAAAACAAAACCTGTGATGATGCCTATGGGACGTTTTTTGCTGCCAGTAAGAGAACCTGCAAGAATGATAGGTAAGATAGGCAAAATGCAAGGCGATATGATTAGTGCAAATCCCTCTAGAAAACCTAACCCAATGTTCACTACATCCGCTTGCATGAAGTCATCCCTTTCTGCTTGGTAGATATGTCAGTTTTCACACTATACAGCACAGTATCTTTGACTATTTGCACGTTGCAGTGAACAGAACATGTGTTCTTTATAACAGAATAATTGTTCTTAATAGGTAAGTCAATCCATCAACCTGGAAGCTTAGCTGCAAAAATATCCAATCTTTCAATTACCGGGGGTTGTGCGAACAAATCGCCCGCCTTCTGCATCAAAGCATGCGCGAGCCGTCCGGATAGGTGTACCAATCTAGCTGCATCATTCGGAAAAGTATCAAAAATACCAAATGTAGTGGGCCCAAGACGAATCGCATACCATGTGATCGTTTCTGGCTCTTCTAGTACTACTGCCAATCCCGAACTGAGAAAAGTCTCGACCTCTTGCTCTTTGCCTGGCTTTGATTCTAAGCGAACAAAAAGACCTACTGTAACCATACATCACCTCTTCATTAATATTTAATCTCTGAAATTAACCCTGACAGAATCCATCCCTTAAGTAGAGACGCAGCACGCATTGCAATATCCTGTTCAGAACCCTCCTCACACAACAACTCACAAACCTCGCCAAATGAATATCCATTTATTAATGCCCCTATAGCACGCGCTTCATCATCCGCTAATGAGCAATAATAATTGATTAAGTTATTTCGCCAAAAAACCCAGGACACAGGAGATTCACTTTGCTCCAGCTCAGGAACTGCCTGATTTTGTGAAATAGCTTGCCACAAAGGCAAAACATTCCATTTAAACTGCATTAAATGTATAGATGGATGTAAACGTATCTGCATATCAACCCAAGATTCTGGTGGAATATTATAAAGGGTATCAATAGTTATAATATGACTATCCGATGCATCAAATACCAGTGTCATTGTCCATTCTACTTTCGCCAATTCAGACAAATAAGGAAAATTACTATATGTCTCACACTCTTTCAAAAAAGCATCCAAACAATCCCCAAACCAGCGGATAGATCGAAAGTGAGAAGGATATTTTTCCAGATATTGCTGGCCTAACATTTGAAATTGATCATGCCCCAAATAAACCCGTATTACGGGATAGTTCGTTGCGAGCGCCTCTATCAAACGCGATCGATATGCCTCACTATAAATTGATAAACGGACATTTATAGGGGCTGTTGTCGTCTCCACGATATCATTGAAAATATCATATTGAGATGACAACAAATAATCTTGAAATTTATTCTGTAATAAAAAGAGTTGGCTCATAATATCTTTTCATCCAAGACAGAACTAGCAAGTTCACGAGCACGACTCAACTCTTTTAACAAATCTTCTAATGGCGGAATATTATCATCACGTTCAATCATCGTAGACACATCACCACAATGACGCAACGTATCAACATATAATTTCCAAACGGGATCAACTATTTCATGATCATGTGTGTCGATAATATAATTTCCCATGTTACAGTGTCCAGCCAAGTGAAGCTGATAGACTCTATCCTTAGGCATAGCGGAGATATAATCCAAGGGATCAAACCCATGGTTTATTGCGCTTACGTAAACATTATTGACATCTAGTAAAATAAAGCAGTCTGCACGCTCACTTATCTCTCTTATAAACTGCCACTCAGGGATTTCGGATTGTTGATAGGTTAGATAACTAGATACATTTTCGATAAGGATTTGTTGACCTAGAAAATCCTGCACTTGTCGAATTCGATCAACAACGTGGTTAATAGCTTCTTCAGTGTAAGGTAGCGGCAATAAATCATGCATGTTCTTACCGAGCATCCCTGTCCAACACAAATGATCAGATATCCACCGTGGTTTTATTTTATCGGAAAGCAACTTCACTTGTTTCAGGTAATCTTTATCAAGCGGGTCTACGCTGCCAATCGACATGGAAACACCATGCATGACAACAGGATAATTCTCGCGAATTTTTTCAAGAAAATAATGAGGCTTACCACCAGGAACAAGATAATTCTCAGTCAATATCTCAAACCAATCAACCAATGGTTTATCTGAGAGTATTGCTTCATAATGATCAGGTCTTAATCCTAATCCAAAACCTAAATTTGGCCGCTCTAATTTTATATGTGCCATGATATGCTTTTTGTAAAGTTAAAAAATGAGCGCACCAAAATCAGCGCGCCCTATACCTTCACGGAGTATTTTTGAAAACTTTATTATTTAGGTCGGCTCTTCTGTGCTACCACCTAACTTCTCACATTTCTTTTCAGACATTTTAACAACCCCTTGTCCCTTGCAAGTGTTTTGCCCTTTGCAAGCATTTTTAGCTGTTTTGCACGTGCTATGACCTTTGCAAGAGTTAACCCCGTAGCAATTAACTTTATTAACATGCGCATAAGCAGTTGTAGACATTAAAGGTGTAGCAGCAAGCGACAGGGCTGCTGTTGCAAGAGCCAATTTGATTAACTTACGTTTTCTATCCATAACTTGAACTCCATTTCATAGTGCATTACAACATTAATTGACAAGAACTATAAGAATATCACCAGAGCCTAATGATTAGAATGGATATTCTGATATTCAGAATAATCCTTCTGTTATCTTGTGTCAATAGACCCGACTGATCCATAACAACCAGCATCTTAGACTTCCTAGCCGCATCTGAAATCCAGGAGGATCTACAAGTCTCGGCAGTTAGATACCACACCCTCCCAGATCAGGATTTGGCTTATGGGCTGACAAATACTAATGACCACTCCTCTCTTCATCATTCCGTGCTTTTTTAAGAAGATTTTTCAAAACATCCATTTCTTCATCTAACCACCGTATTACGTTATTATTTGTTTCATCATTTTTTATATTTAAAATACACTCCAATTTACGTTTGTAATGCGCGCTATTAGAACCAGACCAGCTTTCAGTATAAAAGCTGGCACTTATTGAGTTACGCACATATTTTCTATTGCCATACTCTTTTAATAATATATATGCGATAGAGTCTCTGAAATTATCAATATCAACAGGCACAAAGTGCGCTATAGTTGGAGCTCTCTTATCTGGATCCTTATCAATCCAATCCGTAATATCTTTAGGAGATATAACATTAAACATGACATCAGTTTTTTTATTTCTCCCTAAGGAAAACCCACCGCGCAACCATTGCATAATGCTCATGCCATTACTTTCGAGAGGAGGTTCAATGCATTTTGAAATTAAATTCCAAGCAATCGTTGGATTTTTTTGTGAAACCTCATCAATAAATTTTAATCCGCCAGGATGAAAACTATCAAAGATAGTGCCCGACTCACCAATGCACTTTATGCAACTCTCAAGAATAAACACTGCTCTTTCTGGCTTTTTTTCTGCAATATACAACGCTAATTCATTCCAATTATATTCAAGCATAGCTTCTCTAATTTTTTGGCTGGATGGTGTGAAAAATATTGGATGCAAGAGTATCCTCTCAAATATAGCGATAAAATCATCATTAATTTCTTGCTTGTCGTGAATCAATGAATAACATAAATCAAGTGCGGCATAGATATTTTGCTTATCATTTGTATTTGCTAAAAGGTCAAGTATTTGCAATAAAATATCACGAGGAATTTGATTTGAAATAGCACCATAAATAAATATTTTAAAATCACTCAGAGGAAACAAGCTTTTTTTTGCATTAATTAAAAGTAATTCAGCCGAATTACGTGTCATACCTGATCGCCAGATAAGGAAATGCAGTTGAGAAGCACCTGATCCCTCTGAAATTTGATTAATCAAAGATTCCCATTTCTGAATATTCGCTTTATACACCTCCGAAAGATAACCCCCTATAAAATAATCAACAGCATTTTCATTCGAAAGCCATGCATTATATATTAACTCCCATAATGAAAAATTCGTGTCTTGTAATGCAATTTTCCTACCAAATTCATATCCATTCGCCGCCAATTTTGTAACAAGCCAATCAATCTCATTTACAAGCAAGCCGGGGTTCTTATTAATTTCTTCAGCTAATTTTTCATGCTGTATAGATGTTTTATCAAACTGCTTACCATCCCTGCTGTATCTATCTTCCAGAAGATTTAAACCAACATATCGTTTTAGTCTTGTTGAGAATGAAGCTTCGCTTAAATGACTATTAAGCTCTTTAATTTTTTTAAGCAAATCATGTTCCATACCATTTGAATCATAATGAATAATCTCTACAATAGTACTTATAACAGCAAGTCTTGCTTCATCCCCTTCCTTAGATAATGAATCAAGTGCATTTATAAATATTGTATCCATACCAGGTAATGCAATAAGAGAACGCATGTGACTCAGAAAAATTTTTGCAATTTTATTTTTTTCAATCTGGGCTGGTAAATCTTGTCGAATACCCCAAAGTGTTTCTAAATAAATACGATATATTTCATATAATTCACCATATGTTTTAGGCATCCATCCTTGGGGAACTGAATGAAGACCAATAGGATTACGAATATCTACTCGGCTAAAACGTGTATCTAAAGCTTTATCGAACGCATCAAGAGCTAAGACACGCGTCTTTTCACTCGCTGAAGCTATGTATTTTTTCAATAAAGACAAACGATCAAGCGGAGCCAAATCAGTAGAGGCTATTTTTCCATAGCCAAGATTAAATAGTTCTACAAAAACCCCTGTTGCGTTGTTGCTCCATTTTTCATTTTCAGCTTCCGCTAATTTCCGCATACACTCAGCAGCTTCTTCAAAAAAATCACTATATAAAGCGATTTTTTGTAATGCATATATGATTTGCCGACGACCCCTTGTAAACTTGATTAAATCATCAAAAGATTTTTCTTCAAGAGCTGCATAAACTGCTCGCACAGCAGCACCAGGGTTATTTTGTGCGAGCACTATAAAAAGATCACCACCACTGCCGTAATTATTGAGATCATAAAAATGGCCTGATGAGCCTAACAATTTTTGCACCACCTCTTCTGCTTGCTTCGATTCTTTGGCATAGATAAACATTTCATTAAACCAACGACGCAGCGACTCTGGTAAATCAGATAACATTTTTTCTACATTAAATAAGTGACTATATCGTCGCCACCAATCACACCAAAGCTTGATGTGCAATAATTTTGGCGTAATATATAATGTGGTGTAACCTTGCAGAATTCTACGCTTTCTAAGTTTTTCAATAATGTTGTCAAACTTATCCCAAGTAAGATTTGTATCCGCAACTTTCATTAAATGATAAATTGCCTTTGCTTCATCTTTAAACTCACCCTCCCATCCAAACTTCTTAAACAAACCTAAAAATGACAGCACCAGTTTTCTATTTCGCTCCTCTTCGCTATCATGACCAGCGCGCCCAATAATATAAACATCCCAAATGTCTTCTAATCCTTTTAATTGTGTTAATGATGTAAGAGTAGGATTATCACGAAGATTTTGACCTACAATATGCGCCACTCGCGGAGATCCACTACAGTATGAAACAATGCTGTCGGCAGCATCGCTTGGCACACCATACGATTGCAATATTTGGGAGATTTGCTCATCATGAAGCTTGGGTGGATCGACATAATTATAATATCGATTATCACTGTCTTGCTCGTCAAATTCATTATGAATTGTAATTAATGTTAACGGACTGTTGGCTTGTTCAAGCTTTTTATGAATTTCGGAGCGATTTATTGGATTACACTCATCAACGATCAAAATTAATGAGGAAGATTTCGCTAATAGAAAGATGTCATGAATCATATTTTCTTGTAACAATTGATCTGCATTTTCCACATAAATTGAGAATGCCGATAGCTCACTTGAATTCATTGCTTCATAAATCAAACGAGTCTTCCCAACTCCTGGCTCCCCAACAACGCGTATATGATTGAATCCATTTTCTTTCAAAAGAGAAGACTGAATTTGAGAAATAATTTCATCATGTTTATCTGTTCTTAAATATTGCTCCCCCACCAAGTGACAACTGTTTATCATGTAGTTAAAATCGTGAAGTAGTTTTGATTTAATTTGTCTTATTGACAAAGCTAAGCTAGGGAAAAGTGAAATTATTTTTATTAATTGATTTGGACGCCATATTTTTATTTTTGCATTTTGATAGCTGGGATCAATTCCAACTAGCTCTGAACGTATACTGTTTACCGTTTCGTTATCAGTACGCTCTGGATTGTCACTACCAAACAACACAGTAACAAAAGTACCACCTTTTTCAAGACAAGCACGAATACGTGGGTTAATATCATCCGAGCTAAATTTTTTCTTTTTTAATGACGAAGGCTTTAGAAGTAGCTCACGAATTTTACGTTTATTACTTTTGGAAAGAGGAAATTCCCCTGTTTTTACTTGATAGCGTGTCAGTTTATCTGGAATTATCCCGCTTGATTTTGAAAAATTAAAATTCTCAGTTGTAATTTCCGCATCTACACCTCCATCGGATGCCGTGATAAGGGATGGCACACTAATATCAACCACATTAATTCCAATTAGTGCTGCTTCTGCATAAAGTAAATTTCGTAACACACGTACTGCATTCGTAGAACTAAGAATTTTTAGATCATCAATTGTTGGTTCGAATATGCTTTCCTGCATGAGTTTTCCTATATCGCCTACTTTTGCTTAAATATCTTCCAATGAAGGCCTCGGTTGAGCATAATTATACTGAATAGCGCCATACTAAGCCATATCTCAACATACTGACAATAAACACAATCAAAACTGAATTAGGCATTAATGGGGGCATTTAGTACGTTTACACCAAAGATTGCTTGATGAAATTAATTGAGTGATTTTTTTTGAGTCAAATATTCAAAATATAGTCAAATTATAATTGCTCTAAAACCCTACATAATGATATATTTATGGCCACCGCAAGAGGATAACCGTGTGACCAAACTCTACACAAAAAGCTGGCAATTCTACAAAGCCCAAAGCGAAGGATTTGTTGAAGACCAAGAATATTACTACGACTTTTGTAAAAATCAGAAGACGCTAGATGTTTTCGCCGGTTACGGCAGGCTAACCAACTTTTTGGCTACGCGAAACATCGATATTGAAATCGTCGAAATAGAAAATGATTTTGCTAAGTTTATTAATATTCAGGCGTCAAAAAAACATATCCAAGATGTTCTCACGTTCACCTCCCCCACCCAATTTGAGCGCATTATTGCTGGCTGGAATTCTTTTTGTCTTTTAACCAAAGACAACGATATCAAAAAGTTTTTTTCAATAGTCGATACTCTTTTAATCCCTGGCGGATACGCATCATTAAATTATTTTGATACGAACTATTGGAAAGACGCTCCATCAGGTGAACTCATCATCGACGACATTAAAATAAATTATGTTCCTAGCTATGACTTATCAAAAGCAAAAGAAGGCCATGGTGTATGGTTTGATGATTATGAATTTACACAGTCTGGAGCATTAGAGAAAAGAAGATTCGAATATCCCGTGCGCGTGTATGAAAACGCAGATGCACTTACTCAATTCATCCAGCACACATCATTAGAGCTTGTCGATGCAGTTGAAAATTTTGGACTGGCCAAAGACGAAATATCAGAACCAGGTTGGATTGATTATGTATTCAAAAAGAAAGAATAATCTCAATCTTAAATGTATTTTTTTGATTTATGCTTTTTTAATTGCGATCGCCTCAACAAATGTTTACGCAGCCCCAGATGGGTCAGTCAATGTTATTACTTGGTGGGGATATTTAGACTCTCCAGGCGTCGCTCAAGAAGTAAAAGATAAATGTAATGTTAATCTATCGCATGACACCTACTACACAAACAACGAATTCCTAAGACGAGTCAGCACGAATAAAACGCGCTATGACATCATTATATTCTCACAAACCATTTATGATTTAGTTAAAGATCAAATTCCAAAGAATAAAGTCAACCTGACAGCAATTTCAGAAAAATTTAACCCGATCATTAGAAATCAATACCAACATGGAAATTTTCCTCATAATGTTATTTATTTCATGCACTCACTTTCAGGATTCTTATGGAATCCAAAAGTAATTGATCTATCAAGTCAGGATAGTGTTGAAGATATTTTCAAAAAAGCTAATAAAAATATTATAGTCATGATTGATGATCCAGTAGAGATATGGAACTTGATTAACAAAACATATGGTTCTAAAAATAATACTGAATTGAAAAATTATAATGATACTCTTCAACTAAATTCCGCCAATTTTAAACGCCTCACCCAGAATGCAACTGTCTATATGGCGAATAATTATAATCAAACCTATGACCAGAAAAATTTTGCATTTGCATTTGGTTGGTCTGGCGATGCTATCGTTTATATGAAACAAGCAAAAAAGCCGTTTAAATTTCTTATACATCCAAAGTTGTCGTATATTTCTAGTGATTTGATGGCTGTTATAAATGATAACCCCCAGACAATTTGCGTTGCCAAAGTGTTAATGAGCAAAAAAGTATTAGATATCGTCGAAAATAATACCTACTATTTTTCACCTTACGGTGATTATCAAGCCGTTAAGTTACCAGCCTATCAGTCAATTTATCAGGAAGTATTTAAGAAGTTACCGACTATACAATGGTTAGAAGCGCCTCTTTCATCAGCTGACTTTGAGAAAATGACTAACGCTTGGAATGACATTCAACTCAATATGCGCAGCACACGCGATGGAAATTAACTCGTTAAATGCAATTAATCGCTCCATCAAGAAAAATATAACACTTTCTCTGTTATCTTTATTGGCACTGTCACTACTAATTTTAAATGTCATTTACTACAGTAATGTGACCGCTGTTAATCAACAGAACAAAATTGAAATCTCGTCTAATTTTGATTTGTTAAAATCCAACATTTCAGAAAAAATAAGTATTATTGCAAGCTCAAGTGCTTTCGTAGACTATCTGCGCTCAGGATCAGTTAGCCAAAAGTCACTCAAATCAGATTTCATTTATGATCTCAAAACATTAAAATTAAAAGACATAAATGGAATGAAAATTGTATCTGCTAGTGGTGATACAATATTTTCAGATGGGGCTTCTTCCTCTTACTATGTTGACTTACCTCTTTGTTATTTCGATAGAGGTCTTGATAGCACGCTTGGTGATTGCTCGCATCATTTAATTTTATATTTTGACATAACCGCACTCATAAAAAGCCTACAAAAAGTAAATGATAACCTTATTCAATGCAAACACTGTACCCCAATAGATTTTTTATCAAGCAAGACATTTGGAAGCTTCAATGTTGCAAATGCTAGCAAAATGCCTCTATTTTTCGATATAAAAAAGCCTCAAAGTTTTAATATAATCACTATAAATCTAATTGTTTTTCTATTCATGGCTATCTTGGCAAGCTGGACGTGGAGAAGAACAAATTTTATATTGGATAAATATATCAGCCATCCTTTAAAGAAAATTGCGAACAAGCTTAAAAATGGCGAAGGATTGGCTCAAAATGGTGAAATTGATGAGCTCGCGTATTTAGTAAATCAGATACAAGACAGAGAAGAAAAATTAAAAATTGCCAAAGAGAATGAAAACTTGGTTGTTATCGGTCAAATGCTATCGCAAGTAGCTCATGACATGCGATCACCACTAGCGGTTATTAATACTATTGTAAAACAAGCGGTTCAAATTCCTAAAAGACAACGCACTTTGATGCGAGGTGCAGACCAACAACTCAGGGGCCTTACTGATAACCTTTTGTCTCAATATCGGGTTAAACCAGTAACTAATCTATTAACCGAAAACACCGCCCATGAGCCACAAAAAATTTCAATCTTATTAAGTTCTATCATTTCTGAAAAGCAAGCGGAATACAATCAGCTACCCGTCGCCATTCATTATAAATCAGATTCAAATTCTGATAATGCAACAACAGATATTTCAATGGTTGATTTTAAACGAGTGATATCAAATATTCTTAATAATGCTATAGAAGCGATTCATGAAACAGGCAATGTCACAGTCACTTTAACTGCATCTTCAAATTCAGCCATCATCAGGATTAATGATAGCGGTGTAGGCATGAAGCCTGAGTTGATTGAAAAAATATTAAATGGGAAATCTGTTTCATATAAGAAAAATGGTGTCGGCATTGGCCTTGCATCATCTTACAATTTCATACAATCCTGGGGCGGAGACTTAGATATAGCTTCTCAGCAAAATGTAGGCACTACAGTTATCATTACTATCCCAACATCCATACACCACGACATTGCTTTGCAAGACGACCCGTGTCATGAATATGCTGATTTAATTTTAATTGATGATAATAAATCAGTGACTGATGCATGGGAGCTTTCTGCCATAAGTAAACGAAGGAAAATTATTACATTTAATAATCTTAATGATGTTGGTCGTGGTATCAAAAAATTTGATCGCACTATACCGATTTATATTGATTCTGATTTAGGTGGTGCAATTAGAGGCGAGCAATATGCAAAAGTGCTATATGAACAAGGATTTTTCAATATTTATCTGACGACAGGATATAAAAATTCGTCTTTTGAGCCTATGTCATGGATTAAAGGAATTATTGGTAAAGAACCAAACATTGGTTAGCTCACAATAATTAGAAAAACTGATTAGACAGTAAAATTTGATACTGATATGATTACTAAATTTTCATAATTATACCGAACAAACAATAGAGACAATATCATGATGTCAGCTGCAGTAATTTCGTTTCAATTACAGACTCCAAAACAGGAACAAAATATTTCAGAAGAAATCAATGAAATGGGAGATAATCTATTCACCTTTCTTGGTCTTGATGACATTTATGAATTAGCCAAGAATGCCAGCTTGGGTGAAATACAATCTAAATTAAAATCTTTTTTAAGCGGCGAAATTTTTGAAAAATTCAAAGAAAAATGGGATGCAAATCCAGGAATTGAATATGTGGATTCTGGAATAGATGCTGAAGAATTTCCCAAAGGGAAAATATGCATCCAAATTAAAAAAGACAAATCAAATATGCCACTAGGTCTTTGCATCAAATATAACCCTAACAGTAAACTTGCAGGTAGAGGGGGATCCTTTAATGTGAACTGTTCAGGTCAAAATATAGATGATGACTTAAAAAAAATTCGAGAAAATGATTTGACTTATCTTAAAAAAAGCTCCCAAAAAGAATTAGATGAAGAAGTAGATGCAGCTTTACGCTCTCTAGAAACTGCAGGAAATGAGGATCGAATAAAAATAATTTCACAGTTTAATCAAAAATGGAAAGACAAACTAGAAATGGAATTAACATTGGATGTTGACAGCGGGAAAGGAGATTTAAAAGTAAAAGATAAATTTGGATTTCTGTCACTCACACGCACTAACAATAGATTTAGGATAGAGAGAACTCTTGGTATCGAATCTGCTTCACCACAACTAACAAGTACGCCAACTTATAAATTAATTCAAGAAGCCTCGACAAATTCGGAAGATAATAGAAATACTTTAGTAGCTAAATCCAGAGAAAATTCATTTACTAAAAATCATGGATATACGCGAAATAATTTGTTTTATTTTGCTATTACAGGCGCTACTGCTATTGCTTTAGGAACATATATTTACAATAAAATTTATAAACCATAATAACTATAAAGCAGCAATAAGCTGGCTTTATGATAAGTTGCGCCGTCTTGATTTCAAGTGTTTTATATACACAGGAAACATAGTACTTAACAGCATTATTGCCCCCCCAAAAACTACTGCTATCGTAATTTTTTCTTCATAAAAAATATACGCAACCAAACATGCAAAAATTGGCTCAAGCGCAAAAATAGATGCTGTCTGTGCGGCGGTAGTATATTGCTGAAATTTAATCTGCCCCAGCAATGGAAGCGTTGTCGCAAATATCCCACAAAAACAAATTGCAAAAATAATACTTGAAGAAAAGAATACCGGTACCGCTGTTGGCTCTGCCAAATACAGTAAAATTGGAATTGGACAAGTGAATGTAAGCTGAAAAAATGTAAGCAATATAGGGTTAATGGGGTTACGCGAAATATGCTGTAAAAAAGTAATGGATAACGAGATAGCAATTGCACCAAGTAATGCTAATACATCACCATGATTAATACTTTCAATATGCGAACCCGTTAAAATATACAATCCTAATAGGAAACACAAAGCCGATATTATCTCTAATAAGGTTAGCTGTGATATACGAAATAAATGGGTAAGAAATGGAACCAAAATAACATTTGAACCCATAATAAATGCGCTTTTAGAAACTGACGTATATTTTAAACTGAGGGTTTCAAACGTATAGATAGCCGTATTCAATAGCCCGAGCACTATCCCAATTTTCACCCAAGGCATTATATCAACTCTAAACTCCTTCATGATGAATGGAAGCATAATCAAAGCTGCAACACCAAAACGCAAGAATACAAATAAATATGGATTAATCGTACCAATCGCACTCTGCGTGACAGGATAAGATGCGCCCCATAGCATTGCGAACAGTAAAAACAATAAATCGGTTCTAACAGAATATTTATGTATCATACTGGCGCACCAACTTTAATATTTGATCCCCATCCCCACTGTATTAGTGATGAATCCTCATTGTTTGGATATACAGCACTGCCAGCAATATGATTTAAGATGGTAGCACTTCGGTAGGCGGCGACAGATAACGTTGTATCAGACACCCCATGCGTATGCTGAGCACCATTTTGAATGTAGATAGAGCAAGAATCCATACCATCCCAAATCAGCTGATAGTTTTCATCAATCATCAAACCGTTATTATCGTACTTTAACATCGATTTTAATTCTGATAATGCGGGTGGAATCTCGCAAGAATAGCCAGTACATAAAACAATTTTATCAACAACAGTATTTCTAGTTTCGCCAGATAGCAAGTCTTGGATTTCAATACTGTATTCAGCATTAACTTTTGTTATAGACACTAACTTATGCGATGGCAGTAAGCAAAAATTTTCTTTGCGTTGTTTTATAAATCGTAACTCATAAAGCTTCTGGTAAAGTTCTTTAGCTGTGCACTCTGATATCCCTTGGTTTGCCAGCATATGCTCTTTTATATAATACTGCTTATTTTTCTGATCAAGACTGTGAAAATATTTTATAAATTTTGGAGTGAAAACTTCATTAGTAAATGAGGTGTCATCCAAGGGAGAGAAATTTGACCGTTTTGAAATCCAAGAAATCTCGCTAGGTAAGTTATTCTCATCTAATAACAAATTCTGGAAAACTTCAGCACCACTTTGACCCCCACCAATAATGGCTACTCTTTTATTCTTAAAATCGCCAACATTATGCATGAATTGAGAGTTATGATAAACGTCTTTGCCAATATGATCTTTGAATAGAGCTGGAATGTAAGGCACTTGACCTGTACCTATCACTAAATTTTTTGTTTGATATGTATCTTTAGGCGTAGATATTGATAGGGCTTTCCCGTCAAATTCTACGTTAAGGACTTCCTCTCCTTTCTTTATATTTTCAAGCTGGTTAAACACCCATTGAAAATATTGATTAAACTCAGCCCTACTCATTGGATTAAAATTTGCAGCGATAAACTGATAAAGGCGTCTATTGGCTGATAGAAAATTTAAAAAGGAATAAGGATTAGTCGGATCAGCGAGCGTGACAAGATCATTTAAAAATGGAACCTGCAATTTAGCATCGGGAAGCAACATCCCAGGATGCCAAACAAATTCATCTCTCTTCTCAATAAAAACAGCACTAATATTTTTTATTTTTGTTGATAATGCTGCAAGGCTTAAGTTTGCAGGCCCTGCACCGATGCCAACAATGTCGTACGATTTCATCTTCATCACCATAAACAATAAAACAATTAATCCGCTTCCTCCTTGAATTAATTTTTAATCCTCTACAACCATTGATTTTCTACAAACTATTAATTGATGCCCACGCAATATCTGGATCACCAAAAAGAAATTTTGAAGGATGGCAATATTGACCCCATTCAATCGCTGGTACTTGCCAATATTCTTTATCGTCAAAAAATGGGATCACCCTTCCCTGTTCTAAATCGGTAATAACTTCAGTAGTAGCACCATCTTCTTTCGCAATTTTTGCTAGTTCTTGTAATTGCTCTTTGCTTCTTACTAGAAAATAGGTTTGTTTACCTTCATTTTTAACTGCAAAGCAGCCCTGTACATCTGTCAGACAAAAAGCCTTTATCTTGTTTTCTACAATAAAATTTTTAAACACAGAAATAAGATGAGGGTTGTTAAGATAATCAAACTCTGGAATACCAGATACAACCCCACTGAGCTCAGTAAAATATTTCCACTCTAACTCAGAGATTGTGTTTTGAAGTATTTTAGGAAAATCGGGATCATCTTTTCTAATGTAGGAATCTACTAGGCCATCACTATAAGCATTTATGCCAATCTTATAATCTTTCTCACCTGTAATTAACGCTTTTTTCATTGGCAAATGCTGAATTTCTTTTAGAAAATCCAATCCGCACATTTCAGGCATGTGATAATCAACAAGCAATACACTAATATCAGGATGATGCTCTGTTACTAACATTTGCTTAAGCTTTTCAATATTAATATTGACGGTACGCTGAGTGCGCGTATTTTCTATTGATGAATCAACAGCAATTAAATCTTTTTTACTGAACATTGGTCGATGTTCATTTAACAAATGATGCAATGCTTTGCGTGGTGAATTGTAGGCCGTAAAGTCTTTGTCGTGCATTTTTAACAGAATGCTTTGAGAAAAAGCTTGGTCATCGTCTAAAACAATTTTTCGCATCGGGTAAAAACAAATTGGAATGGAAGTAGTCATAGTTAATCCTGCGTAACGTTATTATTTGTCATTAATAATTCTTGTATTTGGTTTGCTGCTTTCAGCAGGTTAGCCGTATTCAGCGTCAGTAAAGGCAAAATATCAGCGGGCACCACTTCTTTCATTAAATTAGCCGTGACCGATTTTTGATAACCTTCAATCAATCCAGGTAGAAGATCCTCTAAAACGCTAGCCACTGTTTTAACAGTGCTAAGTTTCGTATTAATGCTATGTAAAAGAACGTCATTCAGTGCGCTTTGATTATTCAGCGGAACGGCACCAAGCAACTGCTCAAGACTGACACCAAAGAAATGCGCTATTGGCTTAAGTGTTAGGATTTGTGGGTTGACTGTTTCCCCCGTCATTAGGCGATATATAACAGGCTGGGTAACACCCGTTTTCCTCGCTAATTCAGCAGAGCTTATCCCTTTCTCCGACATCAAATGTGTCAGAACGGTCGATATATTTTCCATATTAGTAATCACTTAAATATTAACTATGTGTTATTGCATAATATTTATATCTATTTGCATTGTCAAGCTATCGTCTAATAATTTGATGATGTGGCTATTATTAGCACTATTAATGCATATAAAAATCAATTATCGGTTAATTAAACTAATTTTACTTAGCTATTGACTTAAGAAAATCTTATATTTATGCTTTGTTGCATATTTTATATGTTCAATTGCATACAGATAAGAATGTTAGTAATTGCGCTGATTACAAGCAACTAAGTATACCGACCAACAAAAGAAGGGAGAAAGTAATGAGAATATACGGCTCAATACAAACGTGCTTTTGGGAGAATGCCGATGCACAAAAGCTGTCGGATCAAGGGAAATTATTAGCGACCTACCTGTTCACCGGCCCTCACAGCAATATGCTAGGTTGTTTCCGCCTACCTGCTGGATACATTACAGAAGACCTAAACTGGGACATCCAGAAAGTAAAAAGCGCCTTTGATGAATTAGCTGAAGCTAATTTTATTATTCGCGAGGAAGCATCAGGATGGTTACTCATTAGTAATTTCTTGAAATGGAATCCCATTCAAAATCCTAAACAGGCCAAAGGGGTGCAAAAGTTATTTGATGCTGTCCCAATCCGATCAACGATATCGAAACCATTAATATCCTGTTTACTAAACCATGGAAAATATTTTGAAGCTGAGTTTGTTGACCGTCTCTATACGCTAAAACCAAACTCGATAAACCCTATCGATACCCACTCCAAAAATCACATCGCAGATAAGGATCAGAATCAGGAACAGGATACAGATCAGGATCAGAGAATCTTATCTTCCCTACGGGAAGAAGTCGTTAGCAGAACTGATAACGATTTAACTGTGAAAACTGCACCACCCTGCCCACATCAAGAAATCATTAATCTCTACCACCAAATACTTCCTTTGTGCTCGCCTGTAAGAGTCTGGAATACAACCCGCCAAAAATATTTGAAACAGCGATGGTGTGAAAATCCAAAACATCAAACATTGGATTGGTGGAAAAAATATTTTGAATACGTGAAAAAATCGAAATTTTTAAATGGCCTCACAGAAGGTCGAGACGGTAAACCACCTTTTTTAGCAAATCTTGAATGGCTTGTACGCCCTAGTAACTTTGCCAAAGTCATTGAAGGAAATTATCAGGAGCAACGAAAATGAATAGCTTTTATTCGAAAGAAATCTATGCAGAACACGCTGTCATTGGAAGTCTTCTCACTGACAACAGCGCATGGAATGAGATTGGTGATTATCTACATGCAAATGATTTTTCAAGTCTGCTGCATCGTGAAACCTATCGCGCAATACAAAATCTAATGATGAATGGCAAGCAAGCAGATGTGATTTGTACTTCTGAATATTTGTTAAGTGAAAAGATATTGCATGACGATCCATTTGTTCAATTATGCGAAATCATGAACAGCGCATTTACGCCCGTGAACATTAAACATTATGCCGAAATTGTTAAACAAAAAAGTTTAGACAGAAAAATGGTCGTAACAGCACAGAACATTATAACCAGTGTCAAAGAACAAAAAGAAAATCGTTTGGATCATGCTCAACAAAGTATATCTGCACTTTCTCATGAAATACCTTCAAATATCGAAATTGCTACTGATATTTTGAAATCCGTCGTTACGGCAATTAATGAGAGGAATACAAGTCAATCAGATATCACTGGCATGTCTACTGGATATACCACTCTGGATAAGATAACGAATGGATTACACGGTGGTGATTTAATCATTCTAGCTGGACGGCCTGGAATGGGAAAAACGTTACTTGGTATGAATATTGCTGAGCATGTAGCTCTTGTCAAAAAAGAACCGGTTTCTGTTTTTAGTCTTGAAATGAGCAAAGAAAAATTAATGGAAAGATCGCTGGCAAGCGTTGGCAACATCGAAGCCGATCAAATCAAAACAGGAAAGCTGACTGAGGAGAATTTTAAAAAGTTGTCATCGACTGTTGCCCAGTACTATGGCACAAAATTATATATTGATGATCGTTCATTTTTACGAGTAGCGGACATCCGAGCTACATGTCGCCGTCTCAAACATGAACATGGACTATCACTCATCGTAGTTGATTACATCGGTTTAATGTCCTCAGAGGGCGAGAACGAGACCCTGAGGGTTACAAACATATCACGTGGATTAAAACTACTAGCGCGTGATTTTAATGTGCCTGTGATTGCTATCTCCCAATTAAATCGTGCAGTAGAGCAACGAAATAACAAACGTCCGTGTATGGCCGATTTAAGACAAAGCGGTGCTATTGAGCAAGACGCGGACTTAATTTTGTTTATCTACCGACATGATGTTTATGACCCTAATCTCATGAATAAAGGCGTAGCAGAAGTCATCATTGCAAAACACCGCAATGGTGAAGTGGGCACAATCAATCTAAGTTTTAACAGCCGAAATTGTCGGTTTGATAATTATATAGGCTCGCCTAACACCAAATCTCAACCTGAAAAATCATGGTCAGGCCAATCATTAATTTATTAACTAGGAAGGTAGTATTCATGAATAGTTTTAGAATGAAAAAAATGGAACGCGCTCAACAAACCCAAACACGTATTAAGGACATCATAATCAAGCTTGAGTTACAATATGGAAATCTTAAATTAATGGTTGAATCATATAAAAATATTCAACTTATCAAAAGTGAACCGTTTAAACCTCGCGTCATTCAATATACTCGTTTACCCAAAAGCGAAAAATATTATCAATGGGCAATCCAGCATTGCAAATCAGAAATAAAATTATTAGAAAAAGAACTCGAAACACTTATTCAATATGGTGCGATCTATGAAGACTAGCGGATATTATAAAGAAATCACCAACGAAGCTATAAAATACGTGGTTAACCGTTTAGAGGAATGGGCTGAATGGTTCAGTCGTGGTAATTGGCATGGGTTAGGTTATTCGGCTAAAACTATCATTTATCACTTAATGACAGAAGGTGCTATCATCCATAGCACCTCAAATGTCTTACCTGTCCATGAAGCTGCGGAAGAAATCGAAGCGCTTATTTGTGAAATGCAAAAAGAACATGACGATCTAGCTTACGTCGTTCGCATTCATTATCTTGCTGAAGGATCGCAGCGACAAAAATCACAGCTATTTAATATTCATAGAGATCATCTATCTGAGCGTTTGCACTCAGCACACTATTGGTTAGCAGGACGATTAGCAAAAAACACAAAAAAGTTGAGGTATTGACTTTGGCGCGCCAAACATGGTATAAAATCTCTATGCTGTAATTTTTATAAATAAAACCTGCCAAAGCGCAGGTTTTTTTACGAGTAAATTTTACTAAAGCTAAACTTGGAAACAGGTTTGGCTTTTTTTATGCCCTAAATTTTCTTTCATTCGATCAGCTAAAAAAATCAATCTTATAACTTATTCGGAGTGTTTCAATAATGAGGCGCAGACTAATTGCTATTGTTTTACTAAGCGTGCTGTTTAGTAAAACATGCTTAGCAGACAACGAGATAACACAAGTAAGTCGATATCAAACTGTTTCAAATAAACCAAAGTTTTCTCAAACAAATTTGTTATCACAATCGATCCAAGTACGTTTCACGCAGAACATTCAAACAGTCGGTAATGCGATGAATTATCTTTTACGTTTTAGTGGCTACAGTCTCGTACCAGAATCTCAAATGAGCTCCGCGCTAAGAATCACACTTAGCAAACCACTGCCGATCATAGATCGTGAATTAGGGCCCATGTCTTTGAGAGATGGATTAATCACACTATCTGGCCCAGCATTTTATCTAACACAAAACCCTGTAAGTAGAGTTGTAGATTTTGCATTAAAACCTGAGTATCAAAAATTTATTAAAAACAAACAAGTAAGAAGGGGTTAACTATATGAGAGAACTATTTCATTTTTATAAAAATAGACCGGAATGGATGAATGAATTCTACAGCGAATTAAAAATAATTTTGGTCGAAAAAAAATCCTTAATTATTATTCTTTCGAGTTTGATTACTATCTTATTCCTTTCGATTATATTATTTCATAAAAATACAAACGTTACCGATGTAGTTTCTTCACAAAATAAACGCAGCGAAGCCATCCTGCGTGAATTAAATGATATTAACTCAGTATTACATGACGTAGAAAGTAATCCATTTAATACCAAACAACAGCAAGTGGCTCTACAGTCATTAGAGAAAGATATTGCATCTACACAGAAATCGATGATTGATGTCGCCAAATCTAGCGATATTCAAAAAGTTTCAGGTCAACTTGCCTCAGTCAAAGATGATATCGATACTCAAATGAGTGATCTCAAAAAAGCTATCTCAGAAAGCACTGCGGGTAAACAATATTTAGAAGCAAGCGTCTTACCTTTTCATGTTATTTCAGTAGATGTAATCGCTGGACAACCCTACGTTTCTGTTGAATACGCCAGCCATGTTTCTCCATTAGCTGTCGGTGACTCTCTGACCGGATGGCGAGTAACAAGCGCTGATTATGATTCCGGTGTTGCTGAATTTGCGAATGAAAAAAATCAGTCTGTTAAGGTCAGTTTGCAAGGGGGATAAAAAATGAATTGCAAATTTTCTCTTTTAAGTATGTTGCTAATATCGACCTGTGTTTTCGCTTCAGATGACATAGTGAATACTCAGACTCAAAACACTATCAGCCAAAATACAATGGTAAACACAACTCATATAGGTATAGCTAAAGATTGGAATTTAACGGATACAGAATGGCGTCAGTACATCATGCTAATGGATGGCCCAAGCGCACATTACTATAAAAATTTATCACCGCCCGAAGTTTTAGGGATTAATGCTAGCAATGCCGAAGAGCTGAATCATTATGCTGAAGTAGCCGCTACATTAGAGCATGATAAATTGGAGCGAGAACTACGGTTCAATGCAGCATTTCATGAGGCAGCAACTAAACTCTATTCGACAGAGCCCATTATAAAACCATTTGATTATACGCCTTTTACACCAATTCCTAAAAATTAAACTGACAATGGGTATGCGATGGAAAGGAAGCAGACAACACAACCACAATCCAAGACAAAGCACCCTACACTTCTTGGATCTATATTATTTACTTTATTCAATTTGATCTTGTTAACTATACTTTCTTGGATTCTGCTAGAGACGTGGTTCACTGTTGAAATTATTTTAAAAAATGATGGCATTTACAGTGCTATTCAACAAATTTTAAATAATAATCATATTATTATGAAGCATTACCATTCTCAATACATTGATACCGCACTAAACATATTTAACAGAATGTACAATACGATCCATAGGTTGTGTGGTGGTTATATCGGTGAAAATATCATAAAAGTATTTCTCGATGTGACTGAAATTACATTGACTCGCAGCTGTTTGTTTATCCAATTTATCCCATTTATGATTGTAACTCTTTTTGTCTTGATCATTGATGGTTTAGTTCTTCGAGATAAACGTAAGTTCCAAGGTGCTAGAGAAAGTACATTTCTATTTCATCGATTAAAACCAATGGCAAAACTATCTTTTTTCTCTCTGTATTTCATTTATATGATTATGCCATACAGCGTTACACCTGGAATGTTTTTAATACCTATGGTGATGCTATCTAGTTTATTCACAATGCTTGCTATCAAAAGTTTCAAAAAATATCTATGAGGTTGACATGAAAATCAAAATGACTCTAATAGTCGCCATATTAACTGGCATCTGCTCCTTACAAGCAGTGGCAAGTGATGCAAAAGAAAAAATTTATCTTACTCAAATGATCAATCAATTGAATGCATTAAAACCATTAATTATTGCGGCTAATAAGGAGCAAGAAAATGACTTAAGAGTAAAGTTTCACTATGTATCTTATCGAGATTCAAATGGAAACATACATAACGGCTTATTAGAAGACATTAATGAAATTCAAAACGGTATTCAAGCTAAACTAAACCGCACCATTAATGAGCCACACCATTTTCAGTCTATCAAAGGTGATTATCTTGATTTTAAAAACATAAAATCTAATGCGATAGGAAATATGGAGGTTGTGTATGTTAAACGATAGTGCCCTTCAAGCATTTTCTGCAGCAGCAGGGATTTCAGCAGGACATCTAAGCCTATCTATTCGCACCAGTTTACTCAGTGGTTTCTTTATATGGTCAGCATGGTGTGCTTTAGAATTAATGAAATTTCACAAAAGTAACCACGGTGATAACGTCGCTAGCTTGATCAGCAAATATGTTCAATTATTTTTTCTTGTATCTGTTGTTGTCGCTTTAGTTTTTATACCTTGAGGAATTAACCATGCATCAATTAATTTGTAAAATCAGAAATTGTCTGATTGCGTGCTACACATCTATATTGTGTATGCCTGCTTGGGCTGACCTTCCCAAACCACCTGAGCAATTAAATATTAAGGATGGTAACTATGCGGAAGGTCTTATCTCTTATGGGCTTACAATCATGGGATATGGCTGCTATCTATTAGCTGGCATTGCCTTTCTATTCGTAGGGTATGAAATGATTTCAGCTTATCAAGAAGCCAAAAAACTGGAAAAACTTAGTCACTTTTTTACTTGGTCACTTGTTGGAGTATTTACTCTAGCAATTTGTTTAGGATTGCTTTATGCAGGAAACACATTGATCACTGATGCGCCTAAACCCTAAGGGAATCCCCATGCTAAATCAAATTAATCACAAAATGTCGATTTATAAAGATTGCACGTTAGGTGAAATAATGACGATATCCGCTACTTCTCTTATTGTACTAACCTTAAGTTTTTCACTATTTACAAAAATACTATTAGGTTATGTCTGGCCTGGCTATCTCATAGCTAGTGCATTGTTTTTTTTCGTAACGAAATTAATGCTGTCTAAGCTACAAAAATTAAAGTATGGAAAACCTTATGGTTACTACCAGCATTTACTCATTAAAAAACTATCAGAAACTGATTTGATTAAAAGCCGGTATTTAACTCGTATAGGACGATGGTCAGTTCGGAGATATTTATAATGAGCGAGAAAATATTTAGAGGATGGATTACTTCCGCATGGAAAAAGGAAGACGCAGATAAGCAAGTTATCCAACTGCAAAAAAGGTTCATTAGTGTGTTGTGCATATTGAGCCTTGCATTTTTTATAGGTTGGATTACCTCACCATCACGATTAATGTTGTATCTACCTCCTGATATCCAAAATGGCGCTACACTAAAAGCCGGTAGCATCCCTGAACCTTTAATTTATAGTTTTGCTTATGAAATTTGGCAAGAATTAAATTATTGGCCTGGCGAAAACGGTGATGATTATCAAAAAAACATTCACACGTATTGGTCGTATTTAACGCCAAAATTCAAAGCTGAGCTACTAGAAGACTATGCTGATTTGAAAGCTTCTGGTCAGGTGCAACGTATCCGTTATCTACAAGGATTAAGTGGTGCAGCTTATGAGTCAGTGAATGTAAAGAAATTAGGAAATAACACATGGGAAGTCGATCTTAAGATGCGATTGACTGAATTTAAAAATAATCAAGCAGTGAAAGACGTAGAAATCATTTACCCACTAATTGTTACCCGTATTAATGTATCAACTCAAAATAACCCTTATGGCTTAGCAATTGCTGGTTTTGTGTCAGAACCCCAACGTCAAAAAACTTATATTTAATATCAATCCAGGAGAACATAGACATGAGATATGTGCTCAGTGTCATGCTATTTTTTTGTCTAAGTATAACTGCATATGCCGATTCACTCAGTAGCCTGACCTTAACTGACGCTGAAATGCAAAAGCTTAAAAAGTATTTCCCAGAAGATGATACCAGTCACCTTGCGTGGAAAGGTGATCCAATATCCATAACCCTGCCTGTCAATAAGGAAAAGCGAATCATATTTCCTAACACAGTCAGTGTAGATGCAAAGGGTGCCTTAACTGCAGATCAATTACGAATATTAGATAATGATAAATCTTTGTATTTAACAGCACTTAAATCATTTCCAGTGACCCGAATCTATGTAACTGTAAAAGATAGCGGTGAAGTTGTTCTTATTGATTTAATGACAAATGAAAATTCATCTAATAATACTCAGCAAATTGACATCAAACAAAATGGGAACAATCATATAGAGTCAAACAAAACAATTGTATCTACGGTTAGTGAAGCACCTTCCCAAACACAGGAAAGCAATTCATCTAATGATGATATGAGTTTTTCCGATCTAATTCGTTTTGCATGGCAGCAAGTTTATGCCCCTGAGCGATTAATTCAAAATACTTCAACTTTTTCACGCGCACCGATGCACACTGAAAAATTTGTTTCTGATTTAGTCTATGGAGATAAAGTTATTGCCTATCCAGAAAGCTCATGGGTATCAGGTAATCACTATGTAACAGCCATTTTATTACGAAACAAATATCAACACATAACAAACATCAATATTCATAAAGATCTGTGCGGTGACTGGCAAGCTGGGCTGTTATATCCCACCACTAACCTGAAACCTTATGGTGAAAAACGTGGTGATTCAACAATGTTGTTTTTAGTATCCAATCGACCATTTAGCGAAACAATGGGGGTATGCCATGGCAATGCATAAGACAAATAGCCTACTAAAATATATTGCGGTACCAGTTCTCGTGGTTATTATCATTTGCGTCACGTCATCTTTATTTCACCACCAAACGCCAAAACCTTCTCGTATAATTTTAGCAAAAGAAAAAACGATTAAAGACATAGCCTCCAATGATAGCGCTGCAGAATCCCTTGATACGTTAACTGCAGAGTTATCGAAAACAAAACAAAAAATCCTAGAAGTCTCCAAAGATAATGAAGCATTCAAACAACAAAATGTTCAATTGCTCAATCTAGAGAATTCCAAACATAGCGAGGAAAGCTCTAAGTTAACACAGGAGGTCGAACTGCTTAAAAATCAAATTCAAAGCATAACTCAAAAACCAAGCTCAGGTAATACTGCTAGTGCCTCATCTCAACCTATTACAGTCGTAGATGATTTAACCCAAGCCCCAAAGGATCATCCGATCATGAATTTATTAAATAACCATACAAATGAATTCACTGCATCGGGTCATCTGGAACATAACAAGCCCGAATTAATTCCGTACTATACCATTCCTGCCAATGGAACATCGGTACACGATAAGTTAATGACTGCATTGGTAGGTCGTATTCCAGTGAAAGGTGTTGTCACCGACCCTTATCCTTTCAAGATAGTGATCTCTGACGATAACCTTGCAGCAAATGGCCTACGCATTCCTCATTTGCTGCAAATGATTGTAAGCGGTTATTGTGAGGGTGACTTAAATTTGATAAGTGTCAGAGGGTGGATCACATCACTCACTTTTGTTTTTGATGATGGCACGATTTCTTCTACGACCTCTAATGACAATGATATTGGAAATTATACGAAGTCGAATAGCTTAGGTTATCTTTCCGATAAATATGGAAATCCATTTATTCGCGGCAAGTTGATTACCAATGCTCCTGCCTATTTATCTGGCGGTGTCGCTATTAATGCGGGTGTGGGTGCTGCAAATGCTTACGCACAATCTCAGACAACAAGCTCAAATTCATTGTTAGGCTCAAGCTCTGCAGTAACAGGCTCACAAGGTAAATTTGTTGCAGGACAAGCAATGTCGAGCGCGGCCAATGGCATACAGCAATGGTGGCATGATCGCGAAGAACAATCTTTTGATGCTGTCTATGTTGCACCTGCTGATGATAAAGGAACTTTTTCTGAAATAGCCGTTAACTTCGCCAAAGAAATTCATATTGATTACGACCCCAAAGGGAGGAAATTAAATTATGCGCACGACACTAATGCTCATGTTAGTCATAGCCTCGATTAGCTTATCAGCCTGCAGCAGTATGTCGGGGAATGTGGTACCCGAAAAAGGCCCCTCGATGGAACAAGTTTATGACAGCATGGAAGTCTCTGACTTGAAGCACGAGAAAAAATCACATCAAGTAAACACACGAACCTCAATACCATTGAATATAGCGAGCAATACATTTCATAAAGTACCTAATCCTGAATTGAAAATGTATGTATATCCTCACTTAGCAGGGAAAGATGAAATGCCTGTTCCAGGTTATTACACTGAATTTAATGCTTACACACAAGATCATTACGCATTGCCAAATGAAATATAAGGGATTTCTATGTTAAAAAATAACTGTAAAAAATCGTATATTTCACGAAAAGAAATAGCGGACTCCTATCAATCTCTTCCATCATTTATTGAGAAATTACCTTGGTGTGATTTTAACGAGAAATTCAAATGCTTTATGCTAGAAGACAACGAAAGCTTAGGTGTTTGTTTTAAGATTACTCCCATACCTTGCGAAGCTAGACCAGCAGTAATGTTAGAGGAAATTGCATCAGCAATTGGCGAAGCAATCAAAAATTCAATACCATGCGAAAAAGGCAATCCATGGATTTTGCAAGTTTATGCTAAAAAACAATCTGATTTGTCCCAAGCTTATCAAGAAATTGAAGACAGCTTCCCCGAAAAAAGAAAAGCAACATTAGTAACCCAAGATTTTTTGAAAAACATGAAAGAGCATCTCGAATATGTCAGCCAACCAGATGGGATTTTTCATGATTCGCAAGTGACAAATCTTAATTTCAGGGGTGGCATATTGCATGTACATGCCGTCTTGTACCGACGCAAGAGCACCAAGTCATCCGACAATACCAAACGCCAGTCTAATATTGACGAAATATTACGTGTGGCACGAAAGTTTTGCGATCAATTACGCGCTTGTGGTTTACGTATTAAGCGCATGCAAGGAAAGGAATTTTATGAATGGATGGTTAAATGGTTTAATCCAAAAAATGCATTAGTCGATCAAATTAATTATGTAGGTGAGAATAATAAATCGATAGGTTTTGATTTAGCCGAACAAATGTTTTTTAGTGCGCCTGAATCCTTTAATGAGGGTTGGTTTTTTGATGGTATGCCACATAAAGTTATTACCATACAAAGCATGACCACAACACCGGAGATTGGCCACATCTCTTCTGAGCGTAAACGTAGTACCGATGATAAAGTTTTTAATTTAATTGATCACCTCCCTGAATCGAGTGTATTTGTCATCACTGTTGTTATGCAAGCACCTAGCGAAGTTGATCTACATCTAAAAACAATTCATGGATCTGCTGTAGGTAATCATGCACAAGCTTTAAAAGTCAAAGAGGAAATTTCTATAGCTGAAAAATCCATAGCAGATGGGGACTTATTATTGCCGGTGGTGATGAGCGTCTATCTTTGTGGCGAATCCATAGAAAATTTACAAGCGAAAGAAGCGCATGCGGAAGTGCTATTAAACAGCAATGGCTTTAAAGTAATTACGGATGATGAATTATTTCCTATCGATGCCTATTTACGCTATTTGCCAATGTGCTATGACTTTCATTTTGATAAATTAAATTCGTATCGATCACGCTATTTTTTGTTAACAGATATTGCAAAATTGTTGCCATTTTATGGTCGTAGTCGTGGCACTACTCACCCAGGATTAGTTTGCTTTAATCGCGGTGGTGAGCCTTGGTTTTATGATTTCATGCAAGATAAAACCAAAAATGCCCATTTTTTATTGTTAGGAGAAAGCGGTACAGGTAAATCGAATCTACTGTGCTTTATCATCATGTATCTTTTGGCGCGACACTTTCCAAAGATGTTTATCATTGATGTCGGTGGGTCTTTTGATTTGTTAGGGGAGTACTGCAAGTCATTAGGATTAAAGGTCAATAAAATTAAAATTGACCCTAAGAATCCTGTGTCTCTAAATCCTTTTGCAGATGGACTACGTGTCATAGATCAGCTTGAAGCCATTCAAACTCAAAAACGAGAACAGTATTTGCAAGAAACCTGCGAGAAATTGGTTAGCTCCTCTTCTGAAGATGAAGATAGAGATATTCTCGGTGATATGGTGCTATCTGCACTGATCATGATTACAGGTGGTGAGAAACGCGAGGAAGAGGCTATCAGACGCAGCGATCGCATGCTGATTATGGATGCCATTATTGATGCGGCTTACTTTGTTCGTGATCAAGAACGCAATCAAATGGTAGCTGAGGATATTGTGGATGCCTTTGAACGATTGACAATGACACTCGATCAACAACGTGATTCAGAAAAAATTCGTCGCTCTCGTGAAATGGCAGATAGTATGCGCTACTTCACCAAAGACCCCATGGCAAGCCAGTTTTTTAATAGCCGTGGTAATCCTTGGATAGAGGCTGATCTTACGATTGTTGATTTTGGTTTATTTGCTAGAGAAGGCTATGAAGCGCATCGCTCTATTGCATTTTCTGGTTGCCTAAACCATATCCAAACTTTGGCAGAAGCAAACCAAAATAGTGACCGAGCCATTTACACCATCATCGATGAAAACCATATTTTTACGTCTATTCCTCTACTTGCCAATATACAAACGCGCGTGGCAAAAACTGGGCGAAAATTAGGTTTGTGGCTAGGTGTAGCAACACAAAATATGAAGGATTTTCCAGATGGTGCGCGGCGAATGCTAGCGCAGTTAGAACATTGGATTTGTTTACATGTCCCTCCGACTGAGATTGATGAAATAGAAAGTTTCAAGGTGCTAAGTCTAGAGCAACGTTTTCTACTTCTATCAACACGCAAGGAACCAGGTAAATATAGTGAGGGTGTCATATTCAGCACGCTACTCAATGCGCTATTTCGCAATACACCACCCAGAATTTATCTTTGCCTTGCCGCGACAGAACAAGATGAAAAAAATCATCGGCTACGTTTAATGCAGAAACATCAGTGTTCTGAAATTGATGCTGTAAAAATGATTGCACGCGACATGATGAAACACAAACATAGGAGTTATCACGATGATTAAAAGACTGTTGCTTAGCTTGAGCTTGATTATCTCAATATCAGCTCAAGCAAGTAGCGAGTCAATCCACTCTGGAACGATTATCAGCGACACCATGACTGCATTGCCAAACTGTTTACACTATCAAATTCCAATTCATTATTGTATGTGGATATCTGAATGGGGCGAAGTCAACACGACACCCGTGCTCAGCCATTATTTACCTGATCTCGTCGTTAGTGTGTTCACCAAACCTTATGACAATCCGTGGCTTGAGATCAATAAAATTGTAGATAGCATAGGTCAACCAATCCAGAAAGAAATTATTCAAGGTTTCACGGGTTTCGATGTGGGTAGCGGCAGTCATAGCTTGCTTGATAGCCATGAACAAGCAGTAGTTTTTAAAGAAGCAGATGTGATTGGCAACCCAGCTTTGATGATGATTCCGCAACATGGATTATTACCAACCACATCAACATCCTGGAAACCTTATTTTCAATCAATGACAGATAGTGTGCTGTGGCGTGGACTGCCACCAGCCGCATTGCCAGAGGAAGGCATGGCGCTAGGTTTAAATATAGTGCATCACGTAGGTACTGGGTTAATGAACTGGGGTGGTGTTTATCCTCATGAAGGTAAAGTCATTGGGGAAAATGATGCACAAGCATCGGCTGTCATCGCAGAACGCGCTGCAGACTTAGTTACGCGCCATAGTGAGTATGGACATATATATCAAAATCTTTCTACTGCTTGCGGACAACATTGTTCTGCTTCACCTATTCAAGAAAACAGCAAAGAAACTTATTTTCAAATGATTTATCCGATTACACAAAACGATTGTCATATCTTAGGTAGCAACGATTCGTATAGCTCACACATGCTGAATCCAGAAGGTGCATATGTCTGGGTGGTATGGCGTCATTATGAAGGATGTGCAGACGGAGATGGACAATATCTGGGGAGAGTTTAAATGAAAAAATTATTATTTGTTTTACTGATAGCATCAAGTGTTACAGCATATGCTTCCAATATTATTCCAATCGGACATGGCAATAATCGGCTTTATTATAAAATTGGTGGCGGAAATGATTTCGCGATGCCACCTGTTTCGAGCACACACACTACAGTTTTAAATGCCAATACCAATTTGGGTATAGGGTATAGCTGTGGCGCTTTTAATCCAGCACTATCAATTGCAAATAGCATTAATGATCTCAAAGAAAGCGCTGACAACTTAGAACAAAATATTATAGCCAGTGCAACAGGTAGTTTAATTCAATTACCGATGTACTTGTTAGCCCAAGCAAATCCAACCGCCTATAATTTATTGAATAACACTTTATTATCCGCACATAAGCAATTAGATATTTCCACAAAATCTTGTGAAGCTGTCAAAGACCAAATTGCTAAAGGTCAAAACCCCTATCAAGATTGGGGTACCATTTCTGTAAATGATCAATGGAAAAAACACTTAACATTAGTGTCATCTGGAAATGAAGATATTAATCATTCTAAAAAAGATATTGATAACCATAGCGGCGATAACGGCGTTCCTTGGGTGCAAGGTAAAACGGATACTGACGCAAGTGTGCATGCTGGTGGTAAATCACAACCTCCAATTTATGTGATTGCTGATACCGTTAAATCTGGTTACAACGCTTTATTGAATCGAGATTTAAATAGTGATGCGGATGCACCTGATGATGCATCGAATAGCACACTAAAACAATTTTTTCCAAATCCTAAAACGGCTAGCGAGTGGGTAACGAATGTGCTAGGTGATCAAGTCATTACAACTTGTAATGATGATAGCTGTAAAAAACAACAAGGTAGTTTAGTCGGGCATGGTTTGTTGCCATGGGTAACTTCATGTCAAGCAAATAAAAACGATTGTAGCGACACGATTCGAGATGATCTTGGAAATCTCGTCACAGGCAATACTGCGATTAATAAAGATACTCTCACAAAAGTATCTGCTGACGGAATTGCGGTTAGCCCAGATGTAATCGCATCTATTCGCGGAATGGATATCACACAGCAAAAAATTATCATTAACAAATTGGCACAAGAAGTAGCTGTTCAGCGTGTGATAGATAAAGCATTTATTGCCAAAAATATCTTATCGACAGGCTCACAAGTACCCATAATCGCGTCTAATCATCCTGCACAAGTAATTATTGGCCGAGCGATTAGCAATTTAGATAATGATATTCGCTCTCTTGCATTTGAAAGTCAGGTACGAAGACAAACCATGTCGGATACGCTTTCAGAAACGCTTAAATTTGGTAATCAACAGCAACAAGATGCAATGCGTATAGCACCAGCTTCATCTTCAGCACCGCTAATGGAAAATGGGGCAATTTCTACACAAGGCTCATCTCACTAATATGTTAAATTGAGCCTATGTGCTAGTATTTGCTTTTAATGAGAGTAATTGTCAATGAAAAAAATAACTACCAAAGGTCTTCAATGGCTTGATAGTCTGCCGCCACTACCGAGTAAAATGGAGTCTTGCAAAACAGACCTAATTAAATTGGTAGACAGTTTATCGTCGAAGCATGACATGTTCTCATGGTTAAGTGTCATTCAAGCCTTAATTGCGTCCAGCATAAAGACCTTTGGAGTAGGCGCAATAATTGTTGATCCGAATGACGAGATTATTGTAGAGGGTCACAATCAAGTTTTTAATCCTTATTTTCGCAGTGACCTACATGCAGAAATGACCGTTTTAAATGCTTTGGAAAATTTGCGCAAAAGTGATGAACCCCCAATTAATTACACACTGTATACTTCTTTAGAACCTTGCATGATGTGTCTTGGGCGCACAATATTTTCACGTATTGGACATTTATATTTTGTCGCCAAAGATCTTCATGGAGGAGTAATCAATAATTCTCATATTCCTTTTACGTTAGCAAATTTAATGGAGCAACAAGTAATTCAAGAAGCCGTATGTCATGTAACCTTAAAAGAGATTAGTTCTAAAATAGTCGCTTTTACAGTTCAACAACTGATTGATAAGCTTGGCGGCACAATCGACGTAATGAAAAATCGTTGATTCGCACTTTAATCATAGTGCTCAATATCTATAATCGCAGTATTTTTATTTAAAACTTGAATCTATCTCATAATAAGTTGTGGTTTTATTAGTAGCCTTCCTCAGTGAAGGCTTTTTTTTGTCTGGAGAATTTTAAATGAGCATCGGTGTGCAATCTTTTCCAGAACTTTATACGATGTTAATGGGGTGGGATTTGTATGACAAACTATGGAGCCTCTTAACGCAAACTGGCGTTGCCTTTCTCCCTTTTATTGGCATGATTTTACGTAATGTAACGCAATCATATATTGCACATCGCGACACAGGCAAAATTTCTTTGCGCACTATGGAAGTTAATCTCATCGTGACGCTGTTACTCATTTTACTTGCAGTCTCACCCTGCGTTCCACTAAATGCACATGCAATATCGTATTCTCCTGTTTGTGGATCTGATCAAGGCCAAACATATCATCCTGGTGATACAGGAACAACTTACGACAAAGCATTTTCAGTACCCGAAGATAATGTGACGGTTCCAATCTGGTGGTATGCAGTCATTTCTGTTTCAGAAGGAATGACTAATGCGGCAAACACGATGATAGGCTGTGTCCCCAACTTAAGAAAGATGGTAACACAAGTCGATATGGCACAAATTTCTGATCCTGAAGTCAAGCAGGAAATACAGGATTTTGAAACAATGTGTTATATGCCAGCACGCACTCAGTTCAACCAAGATAAGCAAGCTAATAATTCAGTGAATCTTGATCGAGTTGAGACGAATGTTAAAGAATATGGCGCTGAAGATACTGAATGGCTAGGTTCACACGGCTTCAGTGACACGTATTATAAAACATTAAAATCTGCTCGTCCTATACCAGGATTTCCTTATGAAGCAAGCCAAGATATTAATGCAGACGTTAATCAAAAAAATCCACCGGCATACGGAACACCATCCTGCGATGAATGGTGGAACGACAGTCAATACGGATTGAAAAATCGTTTATATCAAGTGCTACCTAAATCATTTTCTGATGAATTTAAAAATTATTTAAATGATGTAAAAACACATGATGATGTTGTGAAACGAATTGTTACTAACAACGCAAATGGATTTGATAATGCTAATACAACAATTGGAGATAGCGGTTATTCACATATCGTTTCTGCACTTGGCATTTGGTTTCATCAAATGGAAGAATATCCAAAGCTATATGCAGCAAGTCAGGCAGCTCCTATTATGCAAGCATTGTTGCTATTAATGATCTATGTCTTTCTCCCATTTGCACTGGTTTTTAGTAGCTATCGAGCCAGCACTTTTGTGACGGGCGCTATGCTTATTTTCTCAGTCATTTTCTGGGGATTCATTTGGCATCTAGTCAGCTGGACTGATAATGCATTAATGCAAGCACTGTATTCTGGTTGGTTTGCCAAGCAAAGTGCGGGGGCAACATTGACTGATATGATTATTGCATCACTCGTCATTTTTTCCCCACTATTTTGGTTTATTTTTATGGGAGCAATGGGCGTGGCTATCGGTGATATTGTCAGTGGGTTCTCAATGGGAATTAATAAGATGGGTGAACGTGCAGCAAATAAGGGTTCAGAAGCTGTTAAAAGCGCTGCAACCACAGCAGGTAAAGCAGCTTTACTATGAAGTAAACATATCAGAATGGCTCGTGATGCGTGATGGATTTTGCATATTCATCATAATCGTCTTGCCATTTTCTAAAATTATTTTTTCTTTTACTTCCTGCATCACCCAAAAAAACAGCCAAAGCAATTTTATAAGAAAACTTGAGTGTTTTAACTCCGGTTTTCAACCCTATTTTCCCGATCTTTAGTAGTAACGTTTTTTTCATAATCTAATCTTTAATGAGGTGGCTCATGGTGGTCAGTAAAATATCTAGTCGATTCTTGGCTGGAACACGAAGCTTATTACGATTAACAGTACCACTGTTAATCATAGGAATCTCATGTGCATTAGTGAATATATATTATCCAGCATTATTAGATTCTATCACAAAGTCGATAAGCCATCACCAAAGTGCCTATTTCATATTTCGATGGGGAATACTTTTTTCCTTGATCTTAATTTGGCCATATTTTGCTCTTACATTGGGGCGGTGTTTTGGAGCATCACCAGAGCAAATTTCACAATGGCGTAAAGAAACATGGCGAGTTGGCACATGGTTAATCATTGTTGAATTACTAGTATGTGAAAACTTAATTGTAAAGGCTATTCACTTGCTAGGAGGACCGTAACATGAGCATGCAAACACCCTTAGAGGGATTACTGAGACCGCCAGTAGAATGGATTAGCACCATGGCAGCCTTTGTAGCAGCACTGTTATTTGTGACCTTTCCTGCCCTATTTATGCTTTCAGATAATTTATCGTATGGGTTGGCCTGTACATTGTTCCTATTTGGCTGTTATAGATTCAAACAGGGATTCCGCGTTTGGCATTACCAACGTAATTTAAAGCGCATGCCAACGTATACAATGACTTCAGCAGAATTACCTGTCCTTGATGATAAATTATTTTTAGGAAAAGGTTTTCTATGGACAGCACAACATACACAGCGACTACGTGATCTTGATTTAGATTATAATTTACATTTTAAATATCCATCATCTTTAAAAAGCTGGACAAAAGAAAAAGAATCTCTGTGGAAAAATAAGCCGTATTTAAACCATCTCGCAAAACTATTTAAAAAAGATCATTGGCTCAATCCATTTCGCCCCTATCCTAAAATCGGCGGTGAACCTTGTATTCACGGTGTTTCCGATACCGAACAAGATATTGAAATTGATCTAATTGAGCGTGCAAGTCATTTATTGGTATTGGGACTACCAGGTGTCGGAAAAACTCGTTTTGCTGAATTGGTCATTAGCCAAGATATTCGACGTGGAGATGTCGTTATTGTACTTGATCCAAAAGGTGATGCTGATTTATTACGTCGAATTTATATTGAGGCTAAACTTGCTGGACGAGAAAATGATTTACTAATTTTTAATTTAGGCTTTCCTAACCAATCATGTCGTTATAATCCAATCGGTAGTTTTACTCGCGTGACCGAAGTGGCAAATCGTATATCAAATCAATTACCGAGTTCGGGGGAAGCCGCTGCATTTAAAGAATTTGGCTGGCAGTTTATCAATTCGATTGCCATGGCATTAGTTGCTATGGGAGAAAAACCAGATTACCAAAAAGTAAAATTTTACATTACGAAAATGGATTTATTACTTGAGCGCTACCTAGAATACTGGTTGCCACAAGTTGATCCAAAATTTGAATCATGGATTCTAGACTACAATAAAAAAAATACGTGTGATACGCCTGATAAACGACTTGTTGGACTGGTGGCGTATGTCAAACAACAAGATTTAATTAAAAATCCTATTTTTGACGATCTACACAATGCATGCCGGTACGACAGCGAATATTTCAGCAAAATTACAGCGGCTCTTGGCCCACTTTTGAAAAAGCTAACAACGGGAAAATCGGCTGAACTCTTATCACCGGATTACAGCGACATCAATGATGAACGCCCTATCTTAGATTGGTTACAAGTCATCCGAAATAATCAAATTGTTTATGTCGGTCTTGATACATTAACAGACCCTGTTGTTGCTGCAGCGGTAGGTAACGCTATGTTTTCTGATCTCGTATCAATTGCGGGCAGGCTATATAAACATGGCATAGAGAGTGGATATTACAATACAGGAGAGGAGCAACCATTACCCCGCATTTGCTTACATTCAGATGAATTTAATGAAATTATTGGTGATGAGTTTATCCCTCTTTTAAATAAGTCACGCGGCGCGGGTTTTACTGTAACAGCCTATACACAAACTTGGTCAGATGTTGAAGCACGATTAAAATCAGCAGCCAAGGCAGGACAAGTAGCAGGAAATATCGGAACAGTAGTTATGTTCCGTTGCAAGGAAGCTGCAACTGTAGAAATGTTTTTAGGCCAGTTGCCCACGGTTCCAATTTTACGTGTAGTACCAGCATCTAGTAGTAGCGATACATCACA
>Ga0207030_1011_pt1 | contig 63242 bp, 56 predicted proteins | sample Alteio_BWMinCont_40_FD_153260 | JGI IMG/M metagenome (GOLD analysis project Ga0207030, IMG submission 153260) | Enriched cells from forest soil in Barre Woods Harvard Forest LTER site, Petersham, Massachusetts, United States -... | ecosystem: Environmental > Terrestrial > Soil > Temperate forest >... | reverse complement strand
CCTACGGGATCAGACAAGCCTTTTTCTAGTCTGACATTGATGTAACCTAGTCCTGTGGGATACCAGGTAGTATTCCAATCCCCATATTCATAAAATACTATGCCTCCTCTCCAATCATTATAGTCGCTCACATTACCGTGTGTTTGGATAGTGTGGCTATGGCTCTGGAATCCACCACCTGAGCCTTCGGTTCCACTAGTCCCAGTTTGTTTATTAACAGGAGAAGATTGCGTCAGTATGTCACTTTTGCTCTTAAGATTTAATATCCGAAGATTCCATGCACAACTACCCCCCCCACAGTTTCCAGTTTGAGCTTGACCTATCCCAGTACATGATACTTCTACGTAGTATGAGCCAGGGCAAACGGTTCCTGGACTACCTGTGCTATCTACTGTTATGGGGGGGGTTATCGTCCAAACATAACCATTACCACTATTATCTAAATCAACGCCGCCACCAAAAACATAGGCAAAATTATAACCAGACGTTCCAATGCCAAGCTTAGAGCATGTAGCGACAGCAGGTGCTAAAGATGCATTGCTAACAGGGAATGGAGGGGCCGCAATACTCGTACTTCCAAATATTAGGATGCTAATGCTAATAATAAATCTTAAGATCTGGGCATTTCTACAACGCGATTTTAAGCCTATGAATCGCCTAATTTTTACAAAATTTAATGCCCATAGACGTGTAAAAACAGCTTTTTGCCCCATTAAAGAATCCTCTTTTCATAATAAGTATCTGCTCAAATTATAGATCATTTTTTGCAAAATGGTATGAGTTAGTCAGGAGATTTTACGGATTAGACAGTAACGTGATTCCATAACCTCCATTTACTCCCCAGAGTGCTTTATTACCATTATCTGTCCACGCGCGAGGTAACCAAATGACGGATCCAGCGCTCAGATAGGAGCCACCGTACATCCAAAACGTATATGTGCCGGTGGCGAAGTCATGGTACAGAGGAAGAGGGTTTTCACCCGTGTAAAAAATACGAATATCTTGAGACTTTCCACTAAGATCGTTAGATGTTGCCCAAGCATCCAGCCATAAATTAATAGGGAGTTCATCAGACGGAGTCCCAGTGTTGGCATAATAAACGATATTTGCTGTGTAAAAATAATAACCTGAATAAGGTACGGTTATATTTTCAAGACCGCTTGTATTGTCAGTCAATTGGCATGGACTAGCTTGGCTTGCATTTTTTGACCCAGTTGGGTAGCAACCTTTAAAAGCACCAGTAACAGAAAACGTAGGTGAACCAAACGTCGAAGTAGGATTGCTTATTCCAGAACTATCCGTGGCAAAAACTTTCATCGAACATGTTATCAAGCATAAACATATCAAACCTACCCATTTCGCACGGCTCTTCAACTCTTTCAAAAAAAGCTGAATATTATCAATGCGAAGTTTCATAAGGTTATGCTCCATATGCCATCATACTTAAGTATAGGAGCCTCTTGAAGAAAGTGCAAATTAGTTAGTTGTAACTGTTTTTTAAAGGTATGCGAATTCTTTAATTGTACAAGTCAATTTCTTTCTCCATTGGAATTTATACTAGTGTTACGCAACCGCCCAACAAGGAATAAATATTATTCTATTTTCTTTATCGATCGCAAATTCCCCTCGATAAATATAATAACCCCAGAGTGCTTTAGGCTCGTTTTGTAAAAATGTTTTTAAGCTGCGGATTTTTTTATTTTCAATGTTGCTGTTATAAGTAATTTCAAAAGGAAAAACATAGGGTTTTTTTACGATGACAAAATCAACTTCAATGCCAGAGGAGGTGCGCCAATAGTTTATATGTTGACGCAAAGGTGAGCGTTCATTCCAGGCATTCAATTCATTTAAAAACCAATTTTCTAAACGATGTCCTATCATGCCCGATTTTTGTAATAGGTTGAGATCGGTTATGCCGGTGAGTAAGCTGATGAGGCCATTGTTTAACAGGTAACCTTTGGGAGATTTCACCAAACGTTTTAATGCGTTCCCGATGTAAGGATAAATATCAGTAAAAAGTAATGTAGCTTCCAGATAACCGCGATATTTTTTTAACGTGTCACGCGTGCAGCCTAACGCCATGGTGACGCGTTGATCGTCACGCACAGAGCCTGTTTGTTCCGCGATAATATCTAGCATATTTCGATAGAGATTCAAATCGGTAATGGTTTCAATGGAGCGTACATCTTTTTCTAAATAGGTTTGCAAGTAGTTATTCAAGTAAATTATTTTTTCTTGTGCTGTCGGGATAGTCAGTAATTCAGGAAAGCCGCCCCAGACAAGTAACTGTGCTAACTCTTGTTCGAGGCTAGGTTTAAATGGGAGTAGATGCTGTATTCGATCAGATAATAAAGTTGTATTTTCGACGTCAGTTAATGCGTCTAGGATAGAGTCCGTTGGTACGGTTTTTTCGCGGAATAATGTTGTCTCGCGTAAAGTAAATTCTTGTAAGTGATGTAATTCAATTCTGCCGGCAAGTGATTCAGCGCTAAATTGATGGAGACTTAAAACAGCCGAGCCTGTGATGATAAATTTTATCTTATTTTGATCTTTGTATTGATCATAGATAATTTTTATTTGATCGAATATTTCTGGACTTTTTTGTGCTTCGTCAATCACTACCCAAATTTTAGCGCCCATACCGATATATTGTTTAGCGGATTCACTGATCATAGCGTTTAATTGTAGTTCGTTGACGCGCTTTCTTTGCTCCATCCTATCCATATTTAAAAATACCCACAGGCGATTAGTATGATGTGCTGCATAATTTTCTATGAAATAGGTTTTACCTACACGGCGTGGGCCAAGAATGACGCTAATAAATTGATTTTCAATGGATTTTTCGATGACAAGATGGTTGATGCGTTGTTTATACATGCATAATTGCCTTTTGCGAGGTGATTTTACATGGTAATTTTACTTGTTGATAGGTTGTATTGCAAATTATATTGCATAATATAACCTAAGCATCGAATAAATACGATTGAACAATGGTTGATCTTCGTCTAATATAATATGAGACTTTAAATTGGACGAGAGCATGTATCATCAGCGTACATTAGAAAATTTTTTCGTAGATGCGTCGCAACAATTTCCTATTATTTTAGTAACCGGTCCTCGTCAAGTAGGTAAAACGACATTTCTACGACATCTAAGTGAAGGAGCGAAGCGTACTTATGTGACATTAGATGATCCTAACTTAGCGGCCTTAGCTAAAGAAGAACCCAAACTTTTTCTAGAGCGTTTTAAACCACCGGTGTTAATTGATGAGATTCAATATGCGCCAGAATTACTTCCATTTATTAAGATGCATGTTGATGAGTCTCATCGCAAAGGTGAATTTTGGCTAACGGGATCACAACAGTTTCAATTAATGAAAGGAGTAGCAGAATCTCTTGCTGGTCGTGTTGCGGTGATTAATCTATTGGGGTTATCACTTGCAGAACAGCAAAATTATGCGGCAGAAGCGTTGCCATTCTTGCCATTACCTGATTTATTACAAATAAGATCGAAAAGCTCACATCGTTTGAATCTATTAGAGCTTTATCAAAAAATATGGTTAGGTTCATTTCCTTCAGTTGCGCTCAATCCACAAATGGATAGAAATTTATTTTATAGTTCGTATGTGCAAACTTATATTCAGCGAGATATACGCGATCTTGCTAAAGTGGGAGATGAAATTGCTTTTTTGAAATTTCTTCGCGCAGCTGCCGCTCGAACAGGTCAACTCTTAAATCTAACTGAACTAACAAGAGATTGTGGGATTAGTGTACCTACCGCCAAGCATTGGCTGTCTATTTTACAAGCCTCAGGCATTGTTTACTTACTTGAACCTTATTTTACAAATGTCACTAAACGACTGATCAAAACGCCAAAGCTTTATTTTCTAGACACGGGATTGTGTTGTTATCTGACAGAGTGGTCCAGTCCTGAGACATTAGAGGCCGGCGCAATGAGCGGCGCTATTTTAGAGACATTTATGTTAATCGAAATCATTAAATCGTTTTGGCACAATGGCAGGCAGGCACCACTTTATTACTACCGCGACAAAGATAAAAAAGAAATTGATGTATTAATTTTTCAAGACCAAACTATTTATCCTTTAGAAATTAAGAAAACTGCTAACATACAGAAAACCCTTGTTAAGCATTTTTCATTACTTAAAAATTTAAATTTAACGATAGGCCCAGGTGGATTAATTTGTTTAGCAGACTCTCTTCTCCCTATTATCCCTGGAGTTAATGCGATACCTGCTTTTATGGTGTGATGTTGGCTAAATTGTAGCTTTCTCTTTTCTACTCACAAATAATTTTTTCTGACGCCACCTAATGATTCTCATTTATCGCAGAATGCTCTATCCTATCGAGTTCAGTTAGCCGAAGACAAACACATCAGTAGGGAGCTTTATCATTGAGCGCAACGCTTTGGGAAAAATGTCTAGATTGTCTGCAGGATGAATTTCCTTCACAGCAATTCAATACGTGGATCAGACCATTACAAGCTGAATATTCAGAAGATAAATTAATTTTGCTTGCGCCTAATCGATTCGTGCTGGATTGGATTTTTGAGCGTTTTTTAGATCGAATTAAAGAATTAGTTAAACAGTTTAGCGACTCAGATCCTACCCCAACGGTTTTATTGGAAATTGGTAGTGCTAAAGCAGATGTGATTCGGGCGGAACCTACGTATAAAGCGCCACAAGCTCAGCAACAGCATAGACCTGCTGTTAGTAAATCGAAACCGGCAAATGAATTGCCCAATCACCGTAGTAATATCAATCTCAATTACACGTTCGATAATTTTGTCGAAGGAAAATCTAACCAATTAGCGAAAGCTGCGTCTTTACAAGTCGCTGAAAACCCAGCGGTTGCTTATAATCCTCTGTATTTATATGGGGGTGTGGGTTTAGGAAAAACACATTTATTGCATGCGATTGGCAATCAAATTATGTGTAATAATCCCAATGCAAAAGTTTTATATTTGCACTCTGAACGTTTTGTTGCTGACATGGTAAAAGCATTACAAACCAATGCGATGAATGAGTTTAAGCGTTACTATCGTACTGTCGATGCACTGTTAATTGACGATATCCAATTTTTTGCTGGGAAAGATCGCTCTCAAGAAGAATTTTTTCACACGTTTAATGCATTATTAGAAAGCCAACAACAAGTTATTCTAACGTGTGACCGCTATCCAAAAGAAATTAATGGTGTAGAAGAACGCCTCAAGTCACGGTTTGGTTGGGGATTAACCGTGTCAGTCGAGCCTCCCGAACTCGAAACACGTGTGGCTATTTTGATGAGTAAAGCAGAACAAGCCCAAATTAATTTGCCATATGAAGTCGCTTTTTTTGTCGCAAAACGCATACGCTCAAATGTTCGTGAACTTGAAGGCGCCTTGAAGCGTATCATTGCAAACGCACATTTCACGGGCAAGGCGATTACCTTGGATTTTGTAAAAGATGCATTGCGTGATTTATTGGCCTTACAAGATAAATTAATTACGATTGAGAATATTCAAAAAACAGTTGCTGAATATTATAAAGTGAAAATGGCTGACTTATTATCGAAGCGTCGCAGCCGCTCAGTTGCTAGACCCCGACAAATGGCGATGGCATTAGCAAAAGAACTGACGAATCATAGCCTGCCAGAAATTGGCGATGCATTTGGTGGACGAGATCATACGACGGTTCTGCATGCATGTCGTAAAATTGTTGAATTAAAGCAATCTACACAGGATGTTGAAGAAGATTATACGAATTTATTGAGAATTTTGACGACTTGATGTTGTACTTCTTCCCCCTTTGACAAAGGGGGATTCAGGGGGATTTACAATAAAAATCCCTCCTAGCCTCCCTTTTGCAAAGGGAGGGACGACTACTCAGAATAGTTTAGATAGAGGAAAATCTACCATGAAATTTACCGTACAACGCGAAACATTGGTGAAGCCCTTACAGCTAATAGGCGGCGTAGTCGAAAAGCGCCAAACTTTGCCAATATTATCGAATGTGTTATTAACGGTGGATCAAACAAGTTTGTCGATGACGGCAACCGATCTTGAGATTGAATTAATTGGTGTGGTCCCTCTTGAGGGAGTGGAAGAAGTTGGGAAGACAACGGTTTCCGCTAGAAAACTTCTCGATATTTGTCGAGCATTGCCAGAAGACGCTATTTTAAAAATGACGCTAGATGGCGAGCAAGTTGTATTACGTTCTGGTAGTAGTCGTTTCATATTGACCACGCTCCCAGCGCAAGAATTTCCGAATGCAGACAATGGTCCTTTTGCAACAGAGTTCGAAATGAGTCAATCTAAGCTGCGCAGACTCATTAATAAAACGCATTTTGCGATGGGCCAACAAGATGTGCGGCACTATTTAAATGGGACTTTGTTCGATATTCATCAAGGAATTGTCAGATGTGTTGCAACGGATGGACATCGTTTGGCATTTAGTTCGACTGCCGAAGAAAATGTAAATGACATGCAAGCAAAAGTGATTTTGCCACGCAAGAGTATTTTAGAATTGATTCGGTTGCTGGATCCGAATAGCGATGATGTCATAAAAGTATGTATTGGTGATACGCATTTCAGAATTATTACTCCACATTTTACGTTTACGTCTAAATTAATTAATGCTCAATATCCCGATTATAACAAACTGATTCCACGCAGCGTGGAAAACACAGCGATGGCAAGTCGAGAAGCCTTAAAACAAGCGCTTGTGAGAGCATCTATTTTATCGAATGAAAAGTTTCGTGGGATACGTGTTTTGTTAGATGCAGGCGAACTTCGCATTATCGCTAATAATCCCGAACAAGAAGAAGCAGAAGAAAAAATTCCGCTAGAGTATCAAGGCAATGGTCTTGAAATTGGTTTTAATGCCGCATATTTGTTAGATGTCGTTTCTTCTATTGGCTCAGAGCATATTCGTTGGTCTTTCAATGATCCTAACAGTGGGGTATTGATGGAACCTTCTGATGTGAGTGATTCGCTTTATGTTGTCATGCCTATGCGGCTTTAATCGGCTACATCAACAGGCGATTTCTACGGATGACTAACAACTTACAGACTCTCTATTGCATCAGCATTTCATTCGTGTCTTTGTTTCTAGTTGGTTTTCCGGTGAGCGCTTTTTTATTCAATCCTAAAAATCAAGAACTATCGGAAACGACGTGGCTAGTCGCTCCTTTTGTAGGGCTGGCTGTTATTATTTTAGTTTTACAAAATTTCAGTTATTTGGGACTTCCGCTCGAAAAAACGTATTACCTCGTATGGGTTTTAGCATTTTTATTCTGGGGTCTAACACTAAAAAGTTTTTCGATAAAAGTGATTATTAAATCTGTGCCTGTGATTGTTCTGAGTGCAGCGCTTCTGGTTTATTTATTTCATAGTATAGGATTAATCAGAACAGGTGCACACGATTACGTTGGCCGTGCTTGGCCGGATCAACTAAATTATGTTTTTTTGTCACAGTTTTTGATGCACTTCCCTTTGCATCATGAATCACTTAACCCATTTATTCACCAACCTTCTCTTTTAAAAGGCGCTTATTTTGCTGCAACAGATCGCGTTGGTGAAGCAATCTACCAAGGTTTTATTGCGTGTAGTACGTTTGTCGATGCAAAAACGACGTTTGAGCCGACCATACTGCTCTCGCCTTTTTTGATTGTGCTAGCTATTTATTTAACCGCAAAACGTATTTTTTTAAAAACGAACGTTGCATTATGTGTCGCTGCGGTATCTGGGTTGCTCCCCAGTCTTGCAATGATTCATTTAGAAAATTTTTATTCTCAAGCATTGGCAACACCGCTTTTATTAATCTGGCCTTTTATCATTGCTAATATGCTAGATCATCCGCAATGGAAAAAAATCTGTCTTGCTGCGTTGATTCTGGCAGCTGTAACGAGTATTTATACGGAATATTATCTAGTATTCATTGGATTGCTTGTTGTTTCTGTTTTTTTTCCGCTAAAAAGTGCTAAGCATTTTTTAACACGATGCATTTATATGAGTAGCATTGTGATAGTCGCTATTTTATTTAATCCAGAATATTTTTCTGTTTTTATGAAGATTATCCATAAATCTGTTTCGATAAGCGTGCTCGATAGAATTTATCCCTGGGTGAATTCTTTATCGGGTCTTGCAAGGTTATGGCTAGGTGACTGGGTGATGCAACTCTCTGCTGCGTCAGCGGAAGTTGTGAATGTGCTAACTTGCTTTTTTGTAGCGATAGCATTGATAGGGTTGGCTTATGAAACCTATAAACAAAAAAATAATTTTTTATTTTCGCTGTGCTGTCTAACACTATTACCGTTTACTATCTATTTTGCTGGGCATCATCAATATCATTATCAGTATTATAAATTACTGCTTTCTATCAGTCCTCTTTTTCCATTGGGAATTGCTTTGGCTTTTCAACATTTAAAAAAATTGCGATATTTTCAGTATGTAATACTAGTTCCTTTGGTTGTATTTGGATATCTCTGTTGTGGTGGTGCGACACTCAGTATGGTGATGAATAGCACGGATATTAACAAATCATTTATGCTAGAACGCGGTGGAAATTTTAAATTGTTATCGGCCGACACGCGAGAGATTGAAAAAAAATTAAATAATATGTCTGGAAAAAATATTTTAATTTATTGGAATGATGAATTTTTCGAAGGTAATTTTATCAATGGTTGGTTAAGTTATTTTTCTAGAAACAATTATCTTTGGTTAGCTAATCCAATTCAAGGTGACCATGCTTCTCCTCTTAACGAATTAACAACTGCGGATTTACCTGAGCACTTTCTTTTAATCGCGCCGACTTCGTTAGAAAACTTTATACTTGGAAAATCCATTACAAAAAATCTGCAAAACAATACGTATGGAATATGGGAAATTGCGGGAAAACAATGGGCGCTTTTTTATTATAGCGGCGACTTTATTAAATTGGAAAATATATCTAACCGACCTTTTTTTTCCAATGATAATCATGTTCAATTTCATTTAATCGCTGGAAAAAAGGGTTTTCTGACGTTGAAATTAAATGCTTACACGCAGACTGAAAATCCATTTATTCAACTAAGAGTGACAACCGACAAGAATTTTTCGAAAATTTTTGCAATTCATATTCCTCGTGAAAAAATAATTCTCACTATCCCAGTGAATATTGGCCCAAATGTCATTAAAATTGAGTCAATAAACTCTTCTATAGATGAACCAATGCTACAGCTGCAAAATGTGGTTTTTTAAAAATACTGTAAAAAATATGACCTACAAATTAAGATTAAGATAAAATAAGATCACATGGCGCTTACCCAGCTCAATATAGATCATTTTAGAAATCTGATAGCCGTTAAGTTGGAGCCAATTCCAACGGGCTTTAATTTTATATATGGGCATAATGGCAGCGGGAAAACCAGTTTATTAGAAGCAATCTACTACCTCAGCTTGGGTCGTTCCTTCCGCAGTCCAGTTTTGAGTCGAGTTATTCATACAGCCGCGGATAAATTTTGTATTTTTGCTAAAGTGTTGGCAACCAGTGATCAGCTGGTGTCTGTCGGTATTGAGCGCTACTTAGTTGGGGATAATAAAATTCGCATAGCGGGCAAGCATATTAATTCTACTGCAGAATTAGCTGATTTAACGCCGGTACAGCTGATTAATTCCTATTGCTATAATTTGTTGGATGCTGGCCCTGCTTATCGCCGAAAATATTTAGATTGGGGCTCTTTCTATCACAACAATACTTTTTTTGCAGCGTGGCGTGATTTTACTCAGGCATTGAAACAGCGTAATGCCAATTTGCGACAAGGCCAACGATCTAAACAAGAGTTAGAAAGCTGGACTCAGGCGCTCGCTAGCAAAGCCCTGAAGTTAGATCAGTTACGTAAAGAGTATGTGAATCAACTACTTCCCTTTTTAAGAGAAACATTATTAGAGCTGATTTCTCTTCCTGATTTAAAAATCCATTATTATCCAGGATGGGATGATGCTCAGGCTTATCTCGATATATTGACTCAAATGTATGATAAAGACGTGCAAATAGGACATACTCAGGCGGGCCCACATAGAGCTGATTTAAAGATAACTATCAATAAGATCGCAGCTAAAGATATTTTATCAAGAGGCCAGCAAAAACTCTTCGTTTGTGCTATGATACTCGCTCAAGGGGCATTGTTACAGGGTTGTGCGAACAAGAAGCCAATTTATTTAATTGATGATTTGCCAGCAGAGCTAGATGTAATGAGTAGATCGAAACTAATTGCCTTACTTTCCAAGCAGGAAACACAAATTTTCGTTACCGCTGTTGAGCGCGAGGCGCTTGGCAGTACTTTTTCAATGTTACCTCGTAAAATGTTTCACGTGGAACATGGTAATTTAACCGACGTAACATAGATATTAAATGTGGAGTGCTCTAGTGTGACTACAGCTACCAGTTATGATTCATCAAATATTAAGGTATTGAAGGGGTTAGATGCTGTCCGTAAACGTCCAGGGATGTATATTGGTGATACGGATGACGGCACAGGTTTGCATCATATGGTGTTTGAATTGGTTGATAATTCAATCGATGAAGCCTTAGCGGGGTACTGTGATACCGTGCATGTGACGATACATATGGATGAAACCGTGACTGTGAAAGATAACGGAAGAGGCATTCCTGTTGATATTCACCCAGAAGAAGGGCGGGCTGCTGCTGAAGTTATCATGACAGTTCTTCATTCAGGTGGTAAATTCGACAATGATTCTTATAAGATTTCAGGCGGATTGCATGGTGTAGGTGTTTCCGTCGTAAATGCCCTCTCAGAAGACCTGTTTTTGACAATTAGACTGAATGGTAAAGTGCATCAACAACACTATGTCCATGGTGAACCTCAAGCTCCATTAGCAATAACCGGTGACACCACTGAACGAGGGACAGAGGTTCGCTTTAAAGCGAGCGCTGAAACATTCACGAATATACATTTCCATTATGATATTTTGGCGAAACGGCTCCGAGAATTATCTTTTTTGAACCCAGGCATTAGTATTCATTTAAAAGACGAACGTTCCGGAAAAAGTGAGATATTTCAATATCATGGCGGAATCAAAGTCTTTGTTGAAGAACTAAATAAAAATAAAACGCCCATTAATCAAAAAGTATTTTACTTTTGTGCGGAAAAAGATCGCATTACGGTTGAAGTAGCGTTGCAGTGGAATGATACATTTATCGAAAAAATATTTTGTTATACCAATAATATTCCTCAAAAAGACGGCGGTACCCACTTAGCGGGATTCCGTGGAGGATTAACACGGGTTTTAAATAATTATATCGAAAAAGAAGGCTATTCAAAAAAAGCGAAAGTCACAACGACCGGAGATGATTTCCGCGAAGGATTAACCGCAATTTTGTCAGTTAAAATGCCTGACCCTAAATTCTCCTCTCAAACCAAGGACAAATTGGTTTCATCAGAAATTAAATCCATCGTCGAGTCGACAATGGGTGAAAAATTTCAAGAATACTTACTCGAATGCCCACAAGATTCAAAAGCGATCGTTGCTAAAGTGATTGATGCAGCGCGTGCACGTGAAGCAGCACGCAAAGCGAGAGAAATGACTAGGCGCAAAAGTGCGCTGGATATAGCAGGACTGCCTGGAAAACTGGCAGATTGTCAGGAAGAAGACCCCGCTAAGTCAGAATTGTTTTTAGTGGAAGGTGATTCTGCAGGTGGATCTGCAAAACAAGCTCGAGATCGCAAAGGTCAAGCTATTTTGCCATTGAAAGGTAAAATCCTAAACGTAGAAAAAGCCAGATTTGACAAGATGTTATCTTCTGTCGAGGTTGCAACACTTATCACAGCATTAGGCTGTGGAATTGGTCGTGAAGAATATAATCCTGATAAACTGCGCTATCACAGTATTATTATCATGACTGACGCGGACGTCGATGGTTCTCACATTCGGACATTGCTATTAACATTTTTTTATCGCCAAATGCCTGAATTAATTGAAAGAGGCCATGTCTATATTGCACAACCCCCTCTTTATAAGATTAAAAAAGGCAAGCAAGAGCAATACATCAAAGATGATGAAGCCCTAGAAGCATCCCTAGCACGCTCAGCATTAGATAATGCATCATTATATGTAGGTGTGGGCGCACCTCCTATTTCAGGAATACCACTGGAAAAGCTGGTGATCGAATACCAAGCTGTTATGACTATTATTCATCGATTATCTAGGCGTTATCCAACTGCTTTTCTAACTACCTTAATTAACATGCCTTTGATTGAAGAAAATCAATTAAAACAGAAAGAATCTGCGCAGAAGTTAATCGATCAGATTCAAGAAAACCTAAACAAAGAACAGCTTGTGTCAACGCAGTATTCTGTTGACTTGGCTGAAGATAGTGAAAATCAAATGTGGGTTCCATCAGTAACAGTTATCTATCATGGCGTTCCACATAACTATATAATAAATAAAGACTTATTTGCATCTTCAGAATATCGCAAGATGTTAGCGCTGGGTATCAAGTTAAAGGATTTGTTGCAAAGTGGAGCTTATATTCAGCGTGGTGAAAAGCAACTTACACTCACGTCTTTTGCCCAAGCGATTGATTGGCTAATGTCAGAAGCCAAAAAAGGACAGTCTATTCAACGATATAAAGGTTTGGGGGAAATGAACCCAGATCAATTATGGGAAACGACTATGGATCCTGCTACTCGTCGCCTATTACAAGTAACGATAGAAGATGCTGTTGCAGCTGATAAAATATTTACTACATTGATGGGCGATCAAGTGGAACCCAGACGAGAGTTTATTGAAACGCATGCTTTAGAAGTCATTAACCTTGATATTTAAGGGATTTTGATAACCTTAAATCTTATGTATAAATCCCTCCTGGCATCCTCAAAAGCACGGACGAATGCGTCCGTGATGGTATACCCTTACAAAGGGAGGGACGATACAAGTTAACGCCTACGCTATCCTTCTCCTTATTTGTGTTATCTCCAATTTTTACAGGACTTGATATTAGTAAAAACTTAGTACATTCTTAATATGATGCTATACTGGTTAAAGGATGTATAACTTTTGACATGTTATTGCGCTTGCTCATTCTGTAAGCTTTGAGAGGCTAAAATGGCTGAAACAAGTTCTCTTATCAGAAATAATGAAGAAGAAGACAGCGAAAAACTTGCGCTTTTGGAGCAATATGCGACTGCTACTAACACAAAGGTGCTAAGTAGTCAGAATGATTTAGATAACAAAGATAGAATCATGGATGAAATGCTCAATTGGTGTGCTGAGCAAAAAAATATAGCCGTATTAAAAAGCGGTGTCATACTTTCTTCTGAGCCTTCTTCTCGGACTGTTCAAAATTGTAAATCATTATTACTCAGTAAAGGTATTCACCCAGGCCAGGTTTATGCAGCTAACCAAGCACTCGTCAGTATAATGTTGGCGGCAGGCGCTGAGGATGAAAGTGTAAAAAAACAAAAAGGTGAAGCATCCACTACGTTCAGTGATCAACAAAAACATCTTCGTGATTTGGTTCAAGAGGCCGTTTTGCAAGGCGTCAGTGATATACATATACAAGTCAGACAGACTTACTCTAAAATTCGAATGCGCCAACACGGCGAATTGCATATCTATGCAGAGTGGTCTGAAAAACTCGGTAGAGAAATTGCATCGGTTGCTTTTAACAAAGAAACAGACCACGCAACATCGCACTTTAATCCTTCTGTTCCGCAAGATGCTTCTATGCCATTAAAAATTCATGGCAAAGATATTCGTCTTCGTCTTGCCAGTGTGCCTGCGCATGGCGGATTTGACATGGTTATGCGTATTCTAGCAACAGGAGAAGAACATACAAAAACGCTAGAAGATCTTGGTTATACAGCAAAGCAAGTTGATATTATTAAGATGGCGTTGAAGTTACCGTTCGGCGCTATTATTGTAGCAGGCCCAACAGGTTCTGGTAAAACAACGACTCTTGCTGCTTGCATGGAAATGGTTGAGGATACTCAAAAGTTATATTCCATTGAAGACCCCGTCGAAAAAGTTGTTGAAATGGCGACACAAGTCCCAGTTAACACGGAAAAAGCAGATAGAAGCTTTGCAAGCATGGGTAAAGCTGCTTTACGTATGGACCCAGACGTTATCATCTTGGGAGAAATGCGAGATGAGGATACGGCAAACGTGATGGTTCGTGCGTCGATTACCGGTCACTTAGTGTTAACAACGTTACACACCAACCGAGCAACAGCAATTATTACCCGCTTAGTCGATATGGGCATATCACCCGTATTACTAAGTGATAGCAGTGTTTTACGCTGTCTGATTTGTCAACGCTTAGTTCCGATGGTTTGCAAAGGTTGTTCTATCCCATTAAATACTTCTGTGAAACATCAACCGTATATGGCAGATTGGGAAGCAGTATTAGGGCCCGAAATCATGAAGACTGCTAAAGCACGCGGACCCGGCTGCACGCAATGCAATCGCTCCGGCGTTGGTGGGCGCTCTGTTGTTGCTGAAGTGATTTGGGTGGATGAAATAGGAAGACAATTTATTCAAAAATGTGACACGACTGGTTGGGAAAAATATTTAAAGTCGAATGGGTGGGGAGATTTTACCGCGCGAGCTATACAGCTTATTCAGTCAGGGACAGTTGATCCGCTGGATGCTGAAAAAGTGGTTGGACCCATTAACACAGCGACTCATGCTACGACTTATACGTATCTCTAAGACAGAAAGATTTGGAAAGGTAGTGTATGGATATATCTACGAATGCAGATACAGTAAACAATTTAATGAAACGTTTTCAAAAAATTCAATTTGGAACGAAGTCCCAACTTGCGTTTCTGGAAGATTTTTCTCTACTAGTGAATGATGGCATACCCCCCAACCGCGCAATTGACATGATGACCCAAGTTGCAACGGGATTAACAAAATCTGTTGCAGCCTCTATTGCCCAAAAGATTGCAGAAGGCCAACCACTCGCCGAAGGTATGCGTGAATGGTTTTCACCAAATGTGATTGAAATTATTCGTGTCGGTGAAGAGGGCGGTGCGTTAGCAGAAACGATTAAGTCAGCAATTAATACTATGAGTCAACGCTCAGGAACCATGAGCGCATTCATCGGTGCAATTGCATATCCACTGCTCGTTATTATTATGGCTTGTGCGATTATTATTTATTTGAATACGTCTGTGTTCGTACAGTTCAAGGCGATCAAATCAATTGACCAATGGCCTCAAGCAGGACGAGATTTAGTAGATATCGCAAACATCATTCAAAATTGGTGGTGGGCAGTGATTTTGGCTGTTGTTGTCGTCATTGTTGTTATACGCCGAACCATGGACAACTACGTGGGTGACTTGCGCCCTATGCTAGATAAAGTTCCTCCTTTTTCTTTATACAGACAAATTACAGCAGCTCGTATGTTGGAAACATTAGGTTTGCTCGTTTCAAATGGTGTTGTTTTTAAAAATGCGATTAAGGTCATGCAATATCAAGCGAATCCTTATCTGGGTTCGCATCTTGTCATGATGGAACATTTACTGAGTATGGGTAAAGGAAATGTCGCAGATGTGTTGTCGACAGGGTTGGTGAATGAACAAGATGTCTTACGATTACGCATCATGGCAGAGGTAAAAGGATTTGAACATGGGTTAGTGCGCATGGGTTTGCATGGTGCGGAGCAAACGACGAAAACATTACATACTATCGGGAAAATTTTTGGCGGAATGCTGTTGGCAGTGGGTGGTGTGTTAATTATTGTTATTATCCGGGGAATTTTCTTAACCGGTATGTCGATGGGTTCATAACTTGAAGAATTTTAAACGCAGCATGAGAGTGAATCGTTCCAAGCTACCAAAGGGTATGACCTTACTTGAAATTATGTTAGTCACGACGATTGGTGCTGCGTTACTTGTTGGTAGTTTTAAGATGTATCAATCGATGGAAATAGAAAACAATCTCGAGCAAGTTCAATATAATGTTGATGTCCTATTTCAGTCTTTAGCAGGTTATTATCACGCAAACTGTTATGGACAAGGAGATATCACGAGTACTGGTGCACCAACATCGCCAGGCACTCTAAATCCAAAAGTAAGTCCTGCACCTGTATCACCTAAACCTATCGATATCATAGGAGATTTAGTGAACCCTGGGTATTTGGCAAAGTGGCCTTTGGTCAATGTTCCTTTGTTAGATAATACGAATGTAGCCGAAACCTATGTTGTTCAGTTTAATGAGGCACCTCCTATTACACCAATACAAGTTAATGCTTGTGTCATCTTGGACCCTTCGAAACCTTGTGTTTCTCAATTGAGTACAGTAGCTGCATTAAATAATTTACCCAGTGCAGCACCTAACATTAGTCAGACTATAGTGTGGAAAGCACAGGTAGCAGTTAAATTAGCGGATCCGGATGCAGCAGCTGCATTTGCAGGCAGACTATCAGCTGACTGTACGTCAGATTTATCGGGAAGCACAGTGAGCCCTTGTTCAGCTGGAACACCTGGCCCCTATTTAGTGTGGGAGAGATTACCTTCTTTTGCTTCTCCTGAAACACGGTCAAGTTTTTGGATTTCAATGCCCTTATTAAAGCAATTTAATTTACAATATACTCATGATCAAATGTATGAATTACAAAATTCAAATGCGGGTACACAAAATTATTTATGTGGTGGATGACTATGAATAATCTTCAGGGAAAAAATAAAGGTTTTACACTGGTCGAAATGATGTTGGTGTTAGTCATCATCAGTGCCATCATGGTGACGTTAATTGGTTATGGTACTCAAAAAACAGCTCAACTTCGTCGAGATAAAACGGCTAGTCAAATGCAACAAGTACTTAATGCGGCGATGGCGTATTATGTGTCGAATGGATACTGGCCACATAATACAGCTCATACAAATTATTTTGTATCTTCATCTGATTTAGTGTCAAAAGGGTATCTTCCTGCGACTTTTGCGGCGGATCCTTATGTCGGTGCAGTTAGCGTACTGGGGGATAACCAGTATTATATTAATGATAATACGGCACCATCCGGTACGTTTACTGGTACGTTTACCGTATTTGCGCCCATGCCTTCTCAGACGGAGGCAACACTAGTTTCTGGCATGGTTCCAGGCGGATATGTGGCAGCATCTGGAGCCTCTTATGCTGCGGCTGCGATGATAAATGTCCCCGGACAAAATTTAAATAACGCACGTTCAATTAACTATGCAGGCGTATATTCAAGTGGTGCTTGTGTGCCTGCTCCCGTTTGTCCCGGCACCATGCTTCCACAAATTTTGGTTGCACCTGCTTCCGTGAGTGGTGTTTACGATCCTCCAGGTACGCCAATTACTAATGCGGATTACACCGGTGGGACTCCAAGTTGTACGGCAGATAGTAACCCATCAAGTTGTACAAATGTGGTTGTTACACCCGTTACCAGCTTCACTGCTTTTGCGCAAGGTAATGGGAGTGATCCCATTCCTGTGAATTGCGATGGTTCGGCAGGCACAGCTTGTAATGCAGCAGCTTCTGACCCAACAGGTACCAATTATTGGAGAGCTTGCCTGAGCGTAGTAACAAGTAAAGGCGCTGTTGTGCCAAGTTCATCTGAATCTTATCCTAATAATCACGGATTGCTTTCTGGAAATATCATTGCATTTACACGATGTGTTCCTGCAACAAAGGTAGGTGGAGTACCAACCATCACAGAATCTCCTGTAGGAACACCTATAGGTGTATGGTCAAAGTAAAAGTAAAATAAAAAGGATCACTAACCTCTTACACATTTAAAATAAATCGCTTATACTTAAAACGAAATTTTATGGATAAGTTGCTCAGTTAGGCATATGGTTAATGGAGTAATATAATGAAGTGCCTCGTCGCTCGGGTAAGTGCAATGTTAATCATGGTTCCTGCAATTGCAGTTGCAGGCTGGCAAGTAGCAAGCCCTACTGCTTCTGTTCCCAGCGAACCTTTCTTTCAAGCGGGTGCTCCACAGAATTCTTCTTTTTCTCCTACGTACAGCAATGCGAGTTTTCCCGATCAGTTTGCTAGTTTAGGCAGACCTGCTGCTGTGTATGCAATTAGTGTGAGTGGTTCGTTGAAAGAAAATCTTGAACGGATTATGGATAGGTATCATTGGAAAATTATTTGGAAAGTTGCATACGATTATAATTTTGATGGTCGTGTGACAGGTACGAGCTTGCCTAACGTTATCGAAAAATTGCTTGGCCCTTTTCCATTGCAAGCTACTCTGTATATGTCTAATCGAACGATGATTGTCACCCCGAGGAAGATCTGATGGTTTATAAGAGAATTTTATTGTTGATATTGAGTGGGCTAGTCATACTAACTGGTTGTCAAACTCCGCCACTGTATCATCAAACGGAGGGCAATATAGCAGATGTCATCGAAAGAGGACGAGATACTGTGGAGAGGATTGATGCGGCAAACAAGCCTGTCCCCCCGCTATTGGTTAATCAAGGACTATATGTTGACAGAACACCGATAAGCTTAGCCCGTGATCCCAGCTGGATGAGAAGTCCGATTATTATTCGAGGAGATGCATTGCCATTTTCTTACTATAGCCGGACGATATTAAGTAATGGTTCTAGTAAACCTATTCTAACCCATTATCAAGTAGGACTTGACCAAGGGGTCAAAATTTCAATTAATTATCGAGGAACAGTCAAGGGTGCTTTGGCATTATTAGCTGCAAAAAGTGGTTATGTGTACAGCGTAAACGGACATGACGTCTATTGGCAAGCATTTATTACCCGAACATTTGATATTGCCTTTATGCCAGGTGCCGCTGATTATTCGTTAGGCGATACAGCTGGCGGAACTTCAAGTGGTGGCGGCGGTAGCGGTGCTAGCGGAGCTGCATCAGGCGGAAGTGCTGGAGGTTTTGGTGGGCTGGGTTCAACAAGTACATTAAAAGGCGCAATTTCTGTTTGGAAAGATTTAGAAGCGACAATTAGGCCATTACTTTCACCCCTCGGAAAAGTGATTGTTTCTCAATCCACGACGACCATTACGGTAACAGACAGACCGACCAATGTTGCTTTGGTTGCTAAGTATATTCAAAAACTCAATAACGCCCTTTCACGCCAAGTGCTGGTTAAAATCCAAGTATTTGAAGTTGACTTAAGCAGTGACTTTAATTATGGGATTGATTGGCAGGTGATAAAGAGAGGTTTCTTGGGAAGCAACTTTGTTCTTAATGCAAATTATGGAACACCAGTTAGTATAACACCAGCGTCAAAAACAACTGCTCTTGCAGCTTTTCCATTTGTTTCTGCACCAGGAAATATACCCCAAGCGGGTATTGTGCAGGGGAACCAAAACAATCCACTAGGCGTCAATGTGCTAGTGAGTGCTTTGGAAGAACAAGGTAAAGTTTCCGTCGTTTCTGAGCCCAGGGTTGTTTGCTTAAACAACCAAGTTTCTGTTATTAGCTTGGTTAACAAACAGGGTTATGCTGCTAGCGTTTCCTCTACAGCATTAGCAGGAACAACAGGCGGTGGTGGAGCAGGAAGTGCATCTATTACATCATCCATTACCCCAGGCAATTTAGTTACGGGTTTGATCTTGTATGTGTTACCTAAAATTATGGGCGATAAAGTATACATTCAAGTGAATGCAGACTTATCAACAAAAATATCGCTTGATACATTTACCTCAGGACCTGCTGGAACTAGCCAAGCATCTATACAAACACCTAACATTGCAGAAAAACAAATAAACCAACGTAGTGTGATTGGCTCAGGTGATACGTTGATACTATCTGGATTTAGACAAGTCACCAATCAATCAGGTGCTATGCAGCTATTTGGGGCACAAGCGCTCGGAGGAAAAGCTGCCACACAAGTCAATACAGATACAATCATTTTAATTACACCAATTATCTTACACGGAACTGTATAGCATGCCTTTTATTACTCGAGAGGATGGCATACGTTTTATTATACCTTCTTATCGGGATACGATAATTGCAAAAAAAGCTAGTCTTTTGAAAAAGGAAATACTTCTTCTTAGTGCAAGCTATGGAGAATATATTACCCTTCAAAAAAAGAACGTAGATCAGTATGAAGTAGCCTTCTCACCAGAGTCAGGTTATCTCTTAGGCGAATGTGTTTGGAATAATTTCAAACGCCCGCTGGATTTAATTTATTGCGAAGCGATACCCAATTCAACAGAGGCAATATTAGTTATCGTAAAAGCGGGTAGCGTTTATTTAGACGGTAGCTTTCCTCTTGATAGCATTCCAGAAGAATTAGTTATCTTTAAAACGCAGCAAAATAATTTTCAAATTTATGTGTATGGCGATGTGCCTATTGCTAAAACAGAAGATGAGGGTAAATTTGCATTTGAATCTTCTTCTGTTAAATCGTTTACGGTATTGGATGCTCCGGTTTTTCCAACTCTGCCAACAATAAAAGCGTTCCAGCTGCAATTAGTCGACCCCCTTTTAAAGTCACAAGGCATTGGAGTCTTGCCAATAAAGCAAGTCATGATAGCCTTGATAACGCTTGGCATCATGTGGATGGGGTGGACTTATCTAACGCAAAAACCTGAGGTTGTCGAAACGTTAGTTAGCAATGAAAACCCTTACCAACAATTTGAGGATCAGTTGACTTCTCCTTCTCCACAGCAAGAGATCGATGATGTCTTAAATAAGCTAAAACAAGTCCAAACAATTCCAGGATGGGAACCTATCAGTCTTGAATATACACTCAACTCAAATAATAATGGAAAATTGCGAATAAAAGTCACATCGTTTGGTGTCAAGGTTGAAACGTTAATTGACTGGGCATATAAGTACAATGCGAATACAGAAATTAGTACAGATGGAATCTATCTTAATTTCGACTCTGTTCTACAAAAGAGAGTTCCACCAACAAAAGTAGATATGACAAGAAGCATTGTCGCGCAGATACTCGACAGGTTGGCTAATGTTATCCCAGATAATAATGTTGTTCTAGGATCGACAGCTCCCAAAAAGAATTATTCTGAAACTACAATTACATATAATATTCCCTCAACTTCACCCTCAGTTGTTTCTTCGATAGGAAGTCAATTTTATGACTTACCTGTCGTCTTAACAAATATGTCTCTGAAAGTAGCTGATGGAAATTTGCAAGGTTCACTTACTCTTAAAGCGTTAGGGAATTAATCATGGCAGATCAAAAAATGCGTCCAGCGGGCGGCGATACAAAACAAAAAATCACGATAGCTGTTATTGTGGTGGTTGTTTTAATAGTCATTTGGCAAGTTGTAGGAATTCTTGGTGGCTCAAGTAAACAAGCTGCAGTTGCCCCAGCAGCTAAACCGATGTCGGCAACGTCACCTAATTCAGCGAGCCCTCAAAGTGGCTCACCTAACATGGCTATGAATCCTATGATGTCGCCAAATAATATGCCTGTACCTGCGGCGCCACAAGCTCCTCAAAATAGCCAATCATCTGCTCCAGCAGTTCAAGTAAACCCAGCTTTACTAAAGTTACAACAAGAAACAGAAGCTAAATACATTGAAGCAGTCAATGAATTACAAATATTAAAGATTCGACGTGAAATTGCCGAAACCAAACAAGCTATTTCTAAATCTACTTTAGACACAATGACCTCAGAACACAAAATGTCTGACCTCTTGGTTAAGCCGCCCGCTCCAGGAAGAGAGGATTATGCTAATTCTCTGGGAGGGCCGAATGCTGGGCCGAATGGAATGATGGTAGCGACAACCACAACGACTACAACAACAGAGCCTGCATATGTGTTGCTTTCTGTATCAAAACAAAGCCAGCGGTGGAGTGCTGTTCTGGGAAATGCAGGAAAACTATATAGTGTGACTATCGGAGATACGATACCAACGGATGGATCCGTTGTTGTATCCATTGACACAGATGGCGTTGTGTTAGAGAAAGATGGAAAGAAAAGGAGAATTGCAATTAGCTCTACTATCTAACTGTACTAAAACTACCTTTAAACACATATTCAGCTGGGCCTGTCATCATGACGGGCTCATTTACTCCAGGCCATTCAATTTCTAATCTTCCAAATGGCAGCTCAACTTGTACGACATGACTTAGCAAATGACTCTTAATGCCAGCGACAGCCGCTGCACAAGCGTTACTTCCACAGGCATAGGTTTCACCGCTTCCACGTTCAAAAGTGCGCAGCATAATATGGGCTGGGTTAATAACTTGCATAAAACCTACATTTATACCATGTGGAAATGCGGCATCATTTCCAATTTGTGTCCCTAGCTCTTTTACTGGAAAATCCTTTAATGAAGCGACCTGTAAAATAGTATGTGGATTACCTAACGATAAAATGTCAAGCTGCTTAACACGACTTTGAATTTTGTTTGATAGCAACGTTAACTTTTCTGGAATCATGGGAATGTTGGCAGGTTCAAAACAGGGGATGCCCATAGTGACTTGTACTAGATGATTGTTTTGAATCTTGACTTGAAAAATACCTGCATTCGTCTCGATAGAAAAAGTATTTTGCGGAGTTATTCCCTGATCATGAATAAAACGAGCAACACAACGTAAGCCATTCCCGCATTGTTTTGCTTCACTGCCATCCGCGTTGAAAATTTGGCAGGCAAAATCAGCTTTAGTAGATTTTTTAATGAAAAGCAGTTGGTCAAAGCCTATGCCTAAATGTCTATGTGCAAGGTGAGTAATGCTTTTTTTATCTAAAAAAAAATCTTCTGTTAGTTCATTAATAATGACGAAGTCATTTCCCAAACCTTGCATTTTATAAAATGGAATGTCTTTCATTTTGGGCTCGTGTTATTAGAAGTTGGTTGAGAATGAGCGGGTAGATATAAAGGACCTGTTTGCCCACATCCTGTTATGCATAAATAGACAATGCATAAAACAAAAGAAAATTTATTCAAACATCACTCCTTATTTTTTTATAATAGGATATTAACGCTTGAGTTGATGAATCATAATTCATGTGAGAAGGATTGTTTTCTATGTCGCTTAAGATGCTAGGCATGAGTTCCTTTCCTAATTCAACACCCCATTGATCAAATGAGTTAATATTCCAAATAGCACCCTGAACAAAAATTTTATGTTCATAGAGTGAAAGTAGTACCCCTAAATTATAAGGTGATATTTTTTTGATAAATAATATATTGCTTGGTTGGTTTCCGGGAATGGTTTTGTGAGCGGATAAATGTTCTGCTTCTTGCTGAGTGTAACCTTCGTCAATCAATTCTGCCAAAATGTGCTTAGATGATTTGCCTTGCATTAATGCTTGAGCTTGGCTTAGACCGCTCGAGACCAAGATATCTTGGTGTTTTCTTAAAGAATGTTGAGTGGCACCGGTTAATATAAAATCGACAGGTGTAAAATGCGAGCCTTGATGTAATGATTGATAGAATGCATGTTGTCCATTACAACCTTGGTCTCCCCAGATAATGGGGCCTGTTTTATAGAGACAGGATTTTCCTTGTCTTGAAATGGTTTTCCCGTTGCTTTCCATGTCAGCTTGCTGGATATACATAGGGACATAATGTAAAAGATGTGAGTAAGGCAAAATAGCATGGTTATTGGCATCAAAAAAATTGATATACCACAGACTAATTAATGCCATGATGATTGGAATATTATGTCTAGGTTGAGCTTGTTGAAAATGTCTATCCATTGCATAGGCACCTTCCAGAAAATGGCGAAAATTCTTCATTCCTATGAGTAAAATCAGTGGCAATCCAATCGCAGACCAAATCGAGTACCTTCCGCCAACCCAATCCCACAAGGGAAATATATGATTTTCTGGGATACCAAAAGCCATTGCTTTTGATGCGGCGGCTGTCACAGCAACAAAATGTTTTTCCCACCCATGTTCACCGACTTTGGTTTTAAACCACTGTTTAATGGTGTTTGCATTGGTTAATGTTTCAAGGGTGGTAAACGATTTTGATGAAATAATAAATAAAGATGTTTCTGGATTGATTGATGAAAGCACGTCGTTAACATGAGCAGAGTCAACGTTTGAAATAAAATGACAGCGAAGTGTTGGTATCGCAAACTCTTTTAATGCATGAGTCGTAGTTAATGGCCCTAAATGGGATCCGCCAATTCCAATATTGATAATGTCTGTAAAAGGTTTGTTCGTGCAGCCTTTTAGTGTGTGATGACGAATTTTTTCGCTGAAATCTTGCATTTTTTCCAGGGAATGCTGAACTAATGCTGAAATGTTTTTGCCATTGGCAAGCACCTGAGCATGTGGGTTTCTCAGCGCTGTATGCAACGCTGGGCGCTTTTCGGTTAAATTAATATTCTCCCCAGAAAATAAGCTATGGATGTAGGAAGGTAGATTAATAGCTTTTGTTAAATTCAGTAATAACTTCAGTGTTTCTTCGGTGATGCGATTTTTTGAAAAATCAAATAAGACATCTTCAAATTGAATAGAGAATTCAGAAAATCGGTTCGGATTTTCCGCAAACAGATCTTGCATGCGGGTATTTTCAATTTTTTTTTTGTGATCCTGTAGGGCTTGCCATTCAGGTAAATTTACAAGATTAATCATGAGGAATCGCGCATTTATTTTGGGATTGCTAGCATAACTGATTTTGTGAGATTCGTACATTATCACTTCTCAAAAACACCCTCACCCACAAGGGCAGAGGTAATAAAGCAATGTATAATCACATAGTTACGCATGGTCGCAAAAGTAAATATCTGACCTATACTTTTATTATAGTCTGAGCGGAGCAGTATGAATGCGCATTTTTCCTATTACGGAAACAAGTAAAGCATTATATGAAGCTGAAATTGAAGCTATAGAAAAGGAACTGCTTGAAATTAAAAAAGTGATTTCTGAAGAAAAGTTGGCAGAAGAAAAGCTTGAAAATCTGACTGCAAATGAAAGATTAATCCGAGAGCGACATATCCAGCTGACTCACCAGCAGCAAGATTTAAAGCTAGAATTACAGCTTTATGATGAAAGCCTAAAAAAAACAACTCAAGCAACAATCCAAAAAGGAGTCAATGTTGGTGTGGGAACAGTATGGACATCGATATTGACGACAGGCATCAATCTTAAAACAGGAATCGATGCGGCAGTCTATGCAGGAAGAGCGGTAGCCAATGGTTTAGTGGTAGCATCTAAGATATTAGGTGCAGTGCTGTTCCCGGTGCATTTTGCCATTGAGAGTGTGCGTAGTGTATGGGAGCTTTATCGTTTAGGCCGCGAGAGAATGATTGGGCGTGACACACATATTAACGCAACGATCGTGAATTTTGGTGCAATTGGTATGGCCATAATGGTGACTGCTTTTGGCATTACCAATCCATTTGTGTTACCGATTATTTTTATGGCTGTCATGGGTGCCGGTATTTACAAAACAATTTCTGTTTCTCGTCAGTTAACCGCAGCCATGAAAGAAGAAAGCAAAGTAATAAGGGATTTGGATAAGCAAATTAAGGATCTTAAGGACACACAGGATCCACTTAACCAAGCAAAATTAAACACATTAACCAAACAAAAAGAACGACATGAAAATCAGCTGGCGCAGCTAACAGAACAACGTTTTCAAGCGCGGCGCGAGCTTGTGTTTACCGCGATCTCGACTGCAGCTGTTATCATGCTCATCGTGGGAGTCCTAGTCCCGCCTGTTGCGTTCGCTGGATTATTTTTATTTGCTTCAGCGGCGATAGTCAATGTGGTGGATGCCAACACGAATTTCAGAGCATCGCGTGCTATTGCAAGGGCATATAACAAAGTAGCCGATGGCCTATCATCAATTAAAAGAGGAATCTCTAATTTATTTGCTTCGATAAAGAATAAACTATCTCGTTCCAAAAGCTCTTCCCCAGATAAAGATGTTGCTAGCAAGAAAGAACAAGACTTTTCCCCATTATCAGAGAGGTCAGGCCAAGTGTCAGAGCATGAGCCATCTATTAATAGTTCTACTGTGAGGACGTATTTAACTGTAGGATTGCCTGGTTCATCTCAGAGTCATCAACAACAACTAAGCCAGCCATTGCTTTCTGATGAGGAAAGGCAATCTTCTTTTTGTTCTCCACTACTTGAGGAGAAGAAGGAAGGGAAAGCGGTTCCCAGTGCGCCCACGAATACAGTTTCTACAAATACAAGAAAACGATCTTCCTCGGTATAAAAAAAATGACTTGCGTGTAAATGAACGGATTGCAGCCAACTAGTGATTGAGGTTAATATGCTAGTGCAGTAACCCACTTAAAAACTAAGCAAAACAGCGAGTAATTATGGATGAATTATTTAATCGCCTTGAGAGCCAGATCAAAGTGCTTGTTCAGCAGCATGAAACGTTAAAACAAGCTAATATCAAACTTAAACAAAGTAAATCACTGTTAATTTCAGAGAAAGAGCAACTGCTTACTAAGCACAAAGTTGCTATCTCACATATCGAAAATATGGTTTTACGTCTAAAGACAATAGAGAAACAAATATGACTATACAAGTGATGGGTACAACGGTTGAAGTATTAGGGAAAAGCTACAAAATTAAATGTCCAGAGCATGAAGCAGAAGCGTTACAAAAAGCAGCCGAATATCTTGAAGAAAAAATGCGGGAAATTCGAGATGTTAATCACATATTAAGTATTGATCGAATTGCTGTGATAGCTGCATTAAATATGACGCATCAGCTCTTAACCGTGGAACATGAAAAACATGTTTATACACAAATGGTGAATGCAAAGCTGGAGAATCTGCAAAATAAACTGGATGAATGTTTAAATAAAAAAATGGAGTTATTGTCTGAATAAAGTTGACTTTAAATCAGACCTCAGAAAAAAAATGCGATCACGGCGCAGCAAGTTGGATATAGATGCTCGCCATGCTGCTGCTCTCGCTGTTGCTGAGATCTTTAGAAAAAGTTCATTATGCAAGAATGCTCTTCATATCGCATGTTATTTTGCTAGTGGATATGAGTTAGATATGCAGCCATTGATTCATACAATCTGGCAAGAGAAGAAACATTGTTATTTACCTATTTTGTGCTCTAAGAAAGAAGCTGCCCTAAGCTTTGTTCTGTATCAAGAAAGAGATGAGTTAAAATTAAATAAATTTAATATTTTTGAGCCTCATTCAAGCGAAAGCAACGTGTTTCCTCTGGAGAAGTTAGATATCGTTTTTCTTCCTTTATTGGCCTATGATCTGCAAGGTCATCGATTAGGCAGTGGTGGTGGATATTACGATAGAACTTTTTATTCTATAAAACAAACCTCAAAGAAGCCTCTTCTAATCGGCTTAAGCTTTAGCCAACAACAAGTTGAAACACTACCGCATGATGATTGGGATGTGCTTTTGGATGGTGTGTTGACGCAAGATGGCTTGCATGTGTTTATTCAGCAATCACTATGATTTGATTTAATAGCTCACAAGCAGCTGTAAAAACTTCTTTTGGGGCTCGTTTCCAAGGATGAATCTTTGCGTCACGCTGGCGCCAATCAAATGATTTTGGTTGGTGTGCCAATATATAGCTCGCAACACCTTTCTGACCCTGAAATTTAACTGCGAATGGATTAGTGCTATTGTACTCAGCCGTCGTCATTGGTAAGCCAATAACAATACCGGTGCGATCATTAAATTTTTTCGGTGATAAAACCAACATCGGGTGCATGTCGCGCATTTCTCGGCCACTTTGTGGGTTGTAATTAATCCAAATAATTTCACCACGGTCTGGTACCCAAGCTCCTCTCGGCATTAAAACTCCTCCAAGCCAACAGGCTTTGATGCCATGACTTCACCGCCATGTTTTTGAGGATCAAAAAGTGCTAGCCTTTCATCCAGAGTCAGTTTTCGCTCGCCTGTTGCTCTAACAACAATCCCACCTTCGTGTACTGCAAGCTCAACGGGTGTACCTAGATGAAAATGAGCACTACGAGCGATTGCTGATGGGATGCGCACAGCGAGGCTATTCCCCCATTTTTGTACAGTTAAAGCTGCTGTCTTAGTTGTCATCGTGCACCTCACGGAATGTGTATACAAGTATACACGACAAATTGGGATGTATCAACGTGTGTATACGATTAAGCAATCTAAACATGTGGTTATAAGCACGCAATTTTATCGATGGAAAGCAACAAAACACATATTTGATATTAAAGAAATAAGCTTCAAGTGTTGTTTACATTGCTGTGATAAACTCGTATTTGTACCTTTTGCAATGTTACCATTCCACCGGTTAATCCTGATTCTACTATTGGCATGAAAGCGTCGATTTTCTCACAGGTATCCACTACCTCTACGATGATAGGCAGGTCTGTCGATAGTTGCAGTATTTTTGCAGTATGTAATTGACTTCTTTCGCCAAAACTTTCGATGCCTCGGATAGCTGTTGCACCGGCAAGTTTTTCTTCTTTCGCACGGCGTATTAACCATTCATACAACGGCATCCCTTCTTTTTTGTCAGATTCACCAACAAAAATACGTAATAAATATCCTTCGCTGCTTGTATTCATCAAATTGCGCGGGAAACCTCAGCATTCATGCCGGGGATGGATAGCGCGGCGCGCGAAGCGTGCCCCAAATTCCCACTTACCTCTTTTTGTTGCGCTACAATTGAATAACCATATCCATCAGCTCGCTGCATCATTTTGCAGTGACGATGTGATACACCTTGGATAACATTTTTTGTCGATTGAATATTAAAATAACCAGATGAACGTATTGCCACTCTCCCAACATGTACGCCACTTTTAACCCCTTTTGGTATATCAGCAATAACCATGTCTCCTGTTTGAAATCCATTAACAGATTTTTTACGCAGCAAATATCCGCGAGGGAAACCCCGCGCTGTTAAGCGAGTTCGCTTAATTTCGCCGCTCTCTGAATCAATTTTCTCACACTCCCGCGCGAGCATTAACCCTGTTGTTTTACTCCTGGGATCAATGCCTAAACGTAAATCCTGTGTTTCACCGCCCACTCGATCTTTCAAACGAATGGTAAATGGATACACTCGAATGACAACTGCACGCCCACGTTGTAGCAATAGCCGCGCACGCTTTTCAGAACATGGCATTAATGGGTTTTTCTTTTTGTCTAACACAAAAACAGACATAACCATTTTCCTAAAAAATACCCTTACGGGTCTTGTGACGCACACCTTGCGGTGTATCTCCCCTCGGGAATGTTGTAAACCGGCCTTCAGTATGTCTACCTAGTCACAGACCGTTTCGTAGTTACCCGAACCTTGTCTGCATCTGCAACTTCCAGAGCAGCGAACTGAGGAAGCATTCGCTGGTGGGTCTTGTACCTGTTTACAACTTAGCGGGTTGGTTACCGCTTTCCCTGGTCAACCTCAAGCTTGTTTGGCTTATGCTTTACAAGCTCCGTCCTTTAGGGCGGGGTGATTGACTCCTCTCAAAGTAGCCTAGTTGAAATATAGCCTAATATAACAGCGCTCAATCCTAGGAAAATTTGCAAAAATATATTTAATCCAGCTAACCATAATTGCCCACTACGCGCTAATCCAAATGTATCATACCCAAACGAAGAAAATGTGGTGAAGCCACCTAAGATACCAATGAAAATAAATATTCTCAGGTCTGCAGTAAACATTCCTCTATTGTCAGCTAGACCGTTTAGAAATCCAATGATTAAACAGCCCAGCACATTAACAACTAACGTTCCATAAGGAAAAGAGGTAGAGGGCAAATAATGATAAACCAAATTATTCAGGAGGAACCGAAACACTGTTCCAATAAAGCCACCCAATCCTGCAAGTAAAACATTTTCCATTGTATTTAAGCCGTAGTGAGATTATCCAAATGAATCATTCGTTTTAAAAAAGGGACCAGTGATAAACTTATCATAGCAATGATTAAGGAGATGAATCCATAAATACTAAAGGCATGGCTATAAATTGAGAGTGAGGCTGTGTTGGTTATGTGCTCAGGCACTGCGGCAATGTTTGCTAATGTGCCCCCTATAGCAAATGCTGCAGCGAGTGAAAAAAACCAAACGCCCATCATCATGCCTACTAAGTGTTTAGGACAGAGTACCGTTATCATTGCCAATCCAATGGGTGAAATTAATAATTCACCGATTGTTTGTAATAAATAGCTAATGACTAGCCACCAAGATGACGTTAAGCCGTTCTCCCCAAAAAATTTTGTTCCGAATGCTAAAAATAAAAATCCAGCACTCATAAACAAAACACCTAGTGTGAATTTCATTTGTATGGATGGATTCAGATTTCTATCATCTAGTTTTACCCATAGACGACTCAAGAAAGGACTGAGAACAATAATAAAAAAAGGATTAAAAAACTGCGTTGCCTCAGCGTCTAATGGTATGCCTAGAATGCTTCTATTCATGTTTCTATCTGCAAATAACATTAATGAGGTAAAGGTTTGATTGTAAAGCGACCAAAAACCAATTGAGATGATAATGAGAATTAAGCTAGCAAACATACGTTTACGAGCCAGCATGGGTTCTTTAAAAAGCATGAAAATGACGGTGAAAACAATAATTACAGCAGCAATTTCAATTAAATAATTTGTTTCATTAGGGTGTCTTAATGCAAGGTTACATAGCAAAAAAGAAATAAAGATACCGACAAAAAGTAATAGATAGAATGAAAGGCCTAATGGTTTTGCAAGTGATGAAGCAGGATAAAGCCCTTTATTACCTAATTGTTTTTTTCCGAATATGAAGGTAACTTGGCCGATCACCATTCCCAGGGCAGCTAATAAGAACCCAGCATGCCAACCAAAGGAAGCAACAATAGCGCCAGCAATTAATGGTGGAATTAACGAACCAATATTAATTCCCATATAAAATAGGGTAAATCCACCATCTCTGCGTGGGTCATTTTGTGTATATAGCTCACCAACTATGCTGGATACGTTCGGTTTGAAGAATCCATTCGCACAAATTAATAAACTCATTCCTAAGAAAAATGAATTTTCACCTGGAAGAGCTGTCACTAGGTAAGAAACGCATAGCATGATACCGCCTAACATGATTGCTCGTTGGAAGCCAAGATAGCGATCTGCTATATATCCGCCAATAATCGGGGTTAAATAAAGGAGTGAGCTAAATGCAGCATATAAGATGTTGGCTTGGTAATCTGGCATCAGCAATGCTTTAGTCATATAAAGAATAATAATGGTTTGTAAGGTATAAAAACCAAAGCGTTCCCACATTTCAGTGAAGAATAAAAGATATAATCCCTTAGGATGTTTATCAAACTGGGCTGCTTTTTCAGGATGCATATTAGAATATCCTAATCGTTGTTAAAAAGTGATTTGTGCAATAATGTCATTTACAAATCGTGTATGAAATCTGTAGTTACATTTCTCTCGTACACGTTGCTAAGTCAATAATCATGCAACTTCTGGTGTTTGGATAAGTTCAGTTAATCCACGTAGCGAGATGAAAAACATTACATAATCGATACTGGTGCTGCTATGCAATATTTCCAGCATTTTTTCCCAACGTTCTATAGCATGCTGATGATGAACTATCCATTCTTCAATCGCCTGATGCGGGTCGGTTGATTTTTTGTTATGTTTCATGATGGCTGTGGTAAGAAGCTTTTGCAGTATATCGAGCTCATCACGCAAGGTTAATCTTGCCAGTGTATCCCAAAAACCCTCACGAGCATCATTTGCAATTTGATCACGGAACCAGAGTAAATTAAAAAACTCTCCTACTGCGAAATAAAGCTCAGCCGTTTTACTTAGATCGAAATGATGTGTAGTGGCGACCTCAATGACATTTAATGCAGTATACATTGCACGGGCTGAAGCAATACGTTTCGAAATCTCTTCAGAAATACCTATTTGCGTAAATTGTTCTGTCAGGTTTTGTAAATAATTTTTTGTAGAGCCACCCATTAATTTTGGAATTAAGTCTTCTAACAGTCGCACGCTCTTTGAGAAATGTTCAATGATGGCCAACATGTTGCTATCGCTAAGATGTTTGTGGCGCAAGAACCAGCGAGTTGATAAATAAATTAAACGACGAATATGGCTCATTAATTCATATTGAGTTCCCATCGGAATTTTATAATCAAGAGAAACAATTAATTTTTGTAATTCAAAAGTACCAAAAACATTTACAGAGACAACGTAAGCCCGAATAATTTCAGCGGCAGTTGCTCCTGTTTCTGTGTGCAAGCTATAAACAAATAAAATACCCACATCATTCACAACTTGATTGCTCAATTGGGTGGCGACAATTTCTCTATGCAGGCTGTGGTGCTGCATTTCTTTTAAATAATGTTTCTGTAATGTTGCAGGGAAAGCAGTTTTTAAAATTTCTCTCAGAAATTTATCTTCAGGGATATCTGATTTAAGAATTTCTGCTTTAATAAAAATTTTGGAATAAGCTAAAAGAACAGCTAACTCTGGACGAGTTAGGCCGAGTCCCGCAGCTTTTCGTTCAATGAGTTTTTTATCGTCCGGCAAGAATTCAACTGTGCGATCTAGATGACCAGCAGTCTCTAGTTCCTTGATGTAACTTTGATGAAGACTGATAAATTGAGCTGAGTAGAAATTTACAAAACTCAACACCAATGCTTGTTGGTAGTTATCATTTAAGACTAAGTCACCTACCTCTTTTGTCATTTTTGCTAATAAAGTATTACGTTCTTCTTCGGTAAGATTGCCTTTGGCCACTTCTTGGTTTAGTAAAATTTTGATATTTACTTCATGATCAGAACAATCTACCCCAGCGGAGTTATCAATAAAATCAGCATTAATTAAGCCATTTTTTTCCAGCGCAAATTCGATACGACCTAGTTGAGTGAAGCCCAAGTTACCGCCTTCGCCGACAACTTTACAACGAAGTTCACCACCATTTATGCGGCAAAACTCGTTTGTTTTGTCACCGACTTGTGCGTGACTTTCTGTTGATGCTTTAACATAAGTGCCAATTCCACCATTGAAAAGTAGATCGACGGGTGCTTTCAAAATAGCTCGTACTAGCTCATTAGGAACCAGCGATGTTTCTGTTATGCCTAATGCTTGTTGTACCTCAGGAGAAATAGAAATAGCTTTGCTAGTTCGTTTAAAGACGCCGCCGCCTTGAGAAATTAACTTAGGATTATAATCTTGCCAAGAAGAAGTGGGTAAATTAAATAATCTGACACGCTCTTCATAGGAAAGCGTGGCGTCTGGATTCGGATCTAAAAAAATATCTCGGTGATCAAAAGCAGCTAAGAGTTTCATGTTGGAGGAATAAATAGCGCCGTTTCCAAAGACATCACCGCTCATATCACCAATGCCGACTGCGGTAAATTCAGTATTTTCAATGTTAATATCGAGTTCACGAAAGTGACGCTTAATGGATTCCCAAGCCCCTCGCGCCGTAATGCCCATTTTTTTGTGGTCATAACCTGCGGAGCCGCCAGAAGCGAATGCATCGCCTAACCAGAAATTATATTCTTTTGAAATGCTGTTCGCGGTATCCGAAAAGGTTGCTGTTCCTTTGTCTGCTGCCACTACTAAATAAGTGTCATCTTCGTCATAACATTTGACATCGGGTGGTGATATGACTTTTCCATTTTTTAAATTATCGGTTAAGTCTAATAACCCACGGATAAAAGATTTGTAACAAGTCACAACTTCTTTTTGGATAATCTCACGAGTGGCTTGAGGAGGTAGCGCTTTTAAAACAAACCCGCCTTTTGCTCCTGAAGGCACTATTACAGCATTCTTAACTTTTTGAGCTTTCATTAAACCTAAGACTTCTGTGCGAAAGTCTTCGCGTCGATCTGACCATCGAATACCGCCTCTTGCAACTTTTGAATTTCGTAAATGAACACCTTCGAATCGCGGAGAATAAATAAAAATTTCAAATAACGGGACTGGTAATGGTAATTCAGGTATATCTTTTGAGCTTAGTTTAAAAGAAACATAATCTTTCGGATTGCCGTCGGCTTGAGTTTGAAAGAAGTTAGTTCTTAATGTCGCTTTAATTAACTGTAGAATACGTCTGAGAATACGATCTTCATCTAAGCTCGCGACGCCTTCTAATAATTTATAAAGGGTTGTTTCAATTTCTTCAGGTGTTGATTTTGTTTTTTTAGGATCAAGTTTTGCTTTAAAATACGCTACCAGATTTTTAGCAATTTCAGAGTTATTAACAAGCGCTTGTTCAATATACGTTTGGCTATAAAGAAATCCTGCTTGCTTTAAATATTTTGCATACGATCGCAAAATAGTAATTTCTCTCCAGCCTAATTGTGCACCCAAAATAAGTTTGTTAAATCCATCGTTTTCGCAAAGACCTAACCAAGTTGATATAAATGCATCTTTGAAATTGTCTTTTATGTTTTCAATAACAATGGGGGTGGATTTTGAATAGGTGACAACAAAATCGCTAATCCAAATGACCGCATCTTGTGTATTTATTTTGTAGGGGCGCTCATTGATGGTTCGTAAATCCATGTTTTCAAGCATGGGTAGTACATCGGAAAGAGGGATGGCTTCTACGTATTGAAAAAGCCTCAAATGAAGTTCGTTATTCGCCCCAAGATAAAGACTTAGATGAATCGTTTTCTTGGGTGAAAGTCTTTCCATTTGCCTGATATCGCTTTTGGCAATATCTGTTGTGGTATCTTCTTGGTAGCTTGTTGGAAATGCTTCGTTATATTTTTTGTTTAATGCTAACCTTTTATCACCGGAAATGTCTTGAGTTAACTTTTTTTGTAGCTCTTCATTCCATGCGCGAGTCATTGTTATATCCTTATGATATAGGTGTTGCCAAAATTTAATCTTTACTGAAATAGGGGTGGGGTGTCAACCCATTAACGGCTTGAACCTTATCCACATTTTCTGTGGATAAGTTTGTGGTTAACTATCAGGAAAGCTGGGTGCAAAAGATGATAAGTTGGCAATTTCATTTTTAAAATGGCTCGTTTTATAAAAAAGTCATTTTAATTCAGTATGTTGCATGCATGGTCAGCATGTTTCGATTATTTTAAGCCACCTCTTATAAATCAGTAGATTATTTTTGACCTGTGCAAAACTATTCTTTGCTATCAGAAAATGATCCCTTTACAGAGGCCTGTTCAGTTTGGATTCATGATATAATGCACCCACGATATTTGATTATGAGAGAATGTATGCCTTATCGATTTTTTAAGTGCGGTAAACAAAAAATACAAGACGAGCTTGCCGAGAACAATCCTTTTAAAAATGCTCAAATCGAGACACACGGGAATTTTTATAGAATTGATTTATCGCCTTTTCAGCATCCCAGTCGAATTCTTGCATTAGATGTTGATGATATGCTCTTGAGCTTGAGCAAGACCAAAGAAACCAACAAGACTTGGATAAACAATTGCGCTGAAATCAAAGAGCTTCTTAGACTTGCTAAACAAAATAATGTGATGGTTGTGATTCTCACGGCACGATATTTGACACAAGAGAGAGTTGGTCTCATCTCGATATCCAATTTATTATCAGAGTTAGGGGAAAACCATTTCAGCGGTATTTTTTTTACTAACTATGGGCCTAAAGCGCCCGTGCTGGAACACTTATACTCGACTCATTTTGGGAACGGTTGGTTTCAGTGTAAACAATCCAAGCATAAACTTTGTCTAGTCGATGATAATAAAAATTTTCTTGTGTCATGTGGTACGGCCGGTTTTGACACCATACTCTTCGATGCTGAGAAAAAATATTTGCAGCATATGAATGATTTTATACGAGGAGCTAGGCCTATAGAGGTGCCTCAATATCCTGAAGAGAGAGATAGAGAGGCTGAAGAGTATTATTCAAGTTTATTTTATGATTAAGCTGGAAACGGACACTTTAGATGGTGCGCCAGCTTTTTCATAAACAAGTTTAGGAACTAAATATCCCGAAAGATGTTGCTCTATTTCTGCATAGAGTGTTTTAGCAGTCTGAACATTTAAATCAAAATGAGCTGCGCCGTCCACTTTATCCAACAGATGTAAATAGTAAGGCTGAATGCCAGCATCAAATAACGTCTCGCTCAGTTCAATCAATGTGTTTGCGGAATCATTGACACCCTTCAATAAAACGGTTTGATTTAGCAAGACAACGCCTGCATTTCTCAACGATTGCATAGCATCTCTAACGGATTGATTAATTTCTTGAGGATGATTGCAATGCACGACTAAAACAGGTTTTTGCTGTAGTTGCATAGTCCATTTCAAAAAGTCAGGCGTAATGCGTTCGGGTAGAACGATAGGTATTCGACTATGTATGCGTAAACGTTTTATATGTGAAATTTGATTTAATTTCTCACTAAAAAGAGTCAGGGTTCTATCATTAGCAATTAGCGGATCCCCGCCGCTTAAGATCACCTCTTGTATGCTGCTATCTTTCGCAATGTAGTGTAGTGCCTTATCCCAACCAAGGGTTCCTGGATTATTTTCAGAATAAGGAAAGTATCGTCTAAAACAATATCGGCAATTGATGGCGCAAGTGCCAACAAAAGTCACTAGGACACGGCCATGATATTTATGAAATAATCCGGAAACAGGATTAAAAGCGGCTTCGTGTAAAGGATCTGTTACATAATCTGGATGCGAAAAGCTTTCAGCTTCAATAGGCAATACTTGCAACAACAATGGGTCATGCCTATCTCCGGGCTTCATGCGTGCCACAAAGCTATGCGGGACCTTCAGCGGGAATAATGCAGCCGATGTCTTTGCAGCTTCTAGCAAGTTATTGTCAAGCTTGAGAATTGTTAATAATTCTTCAGGTTTCGTGATGGCTTGACGGAGAGCATTCTCCCAGCGATTTGTCTGAATCATAATTTCATCTTTGGTATATTTAAATAAACGATTATCATAGCCCCAGTCGACAAAGGAGAGAGAAATGGCAGTTTATACCACAAATGAGATCAGAGGTGGAATGAAAGTAATGATTGATAACGATCCTTGCGTCATTCTGGAAAATGAAATGGTTAAGCCGGGAAAAGGCCAAGCCTTTAATCGGATCAAATACCGCAACTTGAAAACGGGACGTGTGGTTGAGCGCACGTATAAATCAGGAGACAGTATTCCAACGGCGGACGTAGTCGATGTTGAGGCTCAATTCCTCTATAACGATGGAACAGATTCACATTTTATGACCAATGAAACCTTTGAGCAATATGTCATAGGAGATGCGGGATTAGGTGAGGCAAAGCAATGGCTTAAAGAGCAAAGCGAGTGTGTTTTAACGTTATTTAATGGCGTACCTCTAGCTGTACTAGCCCCCAACTTTGTCACGCTTAAAATTGTTGAAACCGATCCAGGCGTACGTGGTGATACATCAGGCGGTGGTGGAAAACCTGCAAAGCTAGAGACGGGTGCCGTGGTTCGTGTGCCTTTATTTGTACAGGAAGGTGAGATTATCAAGGTCGATACGCGCACTGGTACATACGTTTCTCGCGCAAAAGAATGATGTGGCAACCAACAGCAAATTGGGATGCACTGAAACAACGGGCAGTTTTGATCGCAAAAATCAGACATTTTTTTGCTGAACGTAATATCGTTGAGGTCGAAACACCCGTTCTGTCGCATGCAACCGTTACAGATCCTTTTGTAGTGGGTATCCCAGCTATTTTTAAAGCAATGGGCGGTTCTGACGAAAAAATAATGTATTTGCAAACGTCTCCTGAGTATGCGATGAAGCGATTGTTGGCTCATGGAAGCGGCCCCATCTATCAGATGAGTAAAGCGTTTCGACAAGGTGAAATCAGCAAAATTCATAATCCTGAATTTACGATGCTAGAGTGGTATAGACCGGGGTTTGATCATCATATGTTGATGGATGAGATGGATCTGTTATTGCAATGTATATTACAAACAAAACCAGCAGAGCGAATGACTTACGAAAATATTTTTCGAGACTATTTAAATCTTGATCCTCACCATGCAACGATTAAGGATTTAAAAAGATGCGCACATGAAAAAGATATTCATCTGAATGAGGAGTTGACCTCACGAGATGCTTGGCTAGATGTTTTGTGGACGCATTATATTGAACCGAGAGTAGCGATAGAGCGTCCACTTTTTTTGTATGATTTTCCCGCTTCGCAAGCATCACTTGCCAAAGTGAGAGCCGAAGATCCACCTGTTGCTTCGCGTTTTGAAGTGTATTTTAAGGGGGTGGAGTTGGCGAATGGATTCCATGAGCTGCAAAATTCAATAGAGCAAGCTGAGCGCTTTGCTAAAGATTTAGCGTATCGACAACAGCATCATCTCCCCGCTATACAAATGGATCAACGATTACTAGCTGCATTAAATCAGGGATTACCAGATTGTGCGGGGGTCGCATTAGGAGTTGATCGATTAATCATGCTGGCTTTAGATAGTAAGCAGATTTCAGATGTGGTGAGTTTTACGTTTGCGAATGCGTAGATTTTTCTAGATTTTTTTGGTATCCACAGACTTTTTAGGATTATTTATTCGGAGAAAAGGATTTTGATAAAGTCATACTCTTGCTCATAGAAATCTCAGAATCCTTATCTTTTGGTTCATCTTTAACAAGGGAACTATTAACACTGTTTTTTGATTCTTCCAATACGTCAGCATAGCTGGGTGGACTAGAAATAGGGCAACCTCCCGGCGGATGTAGATTAGTGAAGGCCCCTATTATTTGAGCTGAAGAGCTACTACTCTCGTTACGTATTACCACCGGCTGCTGAATTTCTAATACCTGAAATAATTTAATTAGTTCCGCATTTTTGAGTAATCTAATTCGCGTAGCTTGCTCAATTACCAACGGGTCACTCGTTAATATTGCTTTAAGTTTTTCAATAATAGAATTTAAATATTTATCGTTATAATTGATGGGAGTGTAAAAATTATTTTTCAAATTAAATAATTGCCCCAGGCTGGAGTCAGTATCTAAGCATTGCCACAATCTTGATTGCATAGTCTTAAGATCAGGTATAGAAAATATCAATGACAATAACTCATTTTTATTCGTAGAAGTGTTTATCTTGAAAGTAGAAATAGTTTCTGGAGGTAGAGGTTTTATTTGTGCTTCTGCACGTATACTAAGTTCAATAAATAAAGAAGGTAATAATTTTAATTCCCAGTTGTCTGTCGAAAAACCCGTAGAAAAAGCGAACGCACTTTTCCAACATTTTTGTTTAAGGCAAACTTGATATGCTGTTTTATTTTTATCATCTAAAGCAAAGCTATTTTGATTGCCTGAAAGAAAATAAGCTATGAGATTATAATTCGAATGATATGCCGCCCAATGCAGCACAGTAAACTTATTTGATTCATCAATTGCATTACCAGCTACTCCAATATTTATTAAATCCATAGCTGTTTTAGTTTGATTCGCTTTTGCAGCTTTTAATAGAGCAATGTCAAACCTTGAATCTCCTTCATCTGGATTATCTGGTTCGCATGCAAGAGCTGAAACAGATTCCCAATGATTCATATTTGCGGCCACTTCAGCGGCTGTTAAACCGTTATTATTGAGAGATGAACGCTTAGGGGCAGTGCTGCTTTGATAAGTAAAAACCTCACCTGTCATAGCTTTTGTTTGATAACGGAATATCTCATCAATTAATGTAAAATAGTTTTTAGCAGCAGCTAAATGTAAAGCGGTATCACCTGTAGAAGGGTCTGCAAGATTTGCTGGTGCGCCTGCTCGTATAAGATTTAGGCTCAAGTCTATATTACCAGCAGCTATGCTCTTCAGTAATGCCATGGCATTATTAGATTCATCTTTATTTAATCTAGGGTCCATTGTTTAATCCTTTCGTATATTTTTAATAATGCGCAGACAGTTGAAAATTGCTTTTTAATTTGTTTGCTGTGAATGTCGGCATTGATTCATTTACTCTGTTATGGTGTTATGCCTTGTTGTTGCATAGGTGCTAGTGGACAAGATGAATTACTTGCGTTGTCAGCAACAGGGTAAGGAAATACTGAAAAACGAGGAAGCTTGCTTTTTGATGTTAATACAGTGTGTCCTTCAGAAAGTTTACAATGCTTAATACGTTTTTTTACGGTCTCTAAGGCTTCATTCGTACACTTAGTAAATACGTTAAACGATATCAAAAAACGTAGTGCCCATGATAATTCCTTGTGAATGACTTTCAAGTTGTCATTTAATGTAATTAAGTGTTTTTTTAGTAATTCAGCAAGTTTTAGATTCGTTTCGTTAATGACTAATGGAACCCAGCTCAAATCGATTTTAGCTAATTCTGTTTTCAAAAAGTTAATGTTAAAACGGATATTGTTAAGATTTAATAGTTCGTGAAGGTTGGGTAATAAGGACAGATATATCTTAGCCGCATCACAATCAGGATGCTCAGATACAAATAATTGTAATTCACTGGTAAGCGATTGAATTAATTCAGGTAAGGGTTGCATAAAATGTTCCCAGTTAAGTTGCAAATAGTATGTCAGAAATAGATTAAGTGAGCATTAAGTAAATAAAAAAACACAAAAAGATCGGTGATTGCTCAGGACGGGCGTGTGTAACCCCACACACCGCCTGCGTTCACGCCTGCGTGAATGCCTGTCCAGGTAGGTGCCGCCCCTGTCATAAATCCTCTGCAAACCGGAACGGTCGATACGTTAGCTGTACTGACAATTCCAGCGGCAGTAAGAGCACCAACTATTACAAAAGATTTTATGAGGATTATTTTGCTTTGCGCATAACAACTTTGTAGATCCAAATACAAAGCACTGCCGTTACAAAAATTCCTAACGGACCTGCTAGATATTGATATTGTTCAGGCATAATTCTAAGCGCATCAGAGCTTTGGCGAATAGCAAATGGGATAGCTAACACAACACCCATGATCGAAGCACCGGCAACGATGCCACATGCTAATAACAAGCCTCTGCGTTTATGGGTTGCAATTTTTGTCTCACTGCCTTTCTGATGGATGTCATAACGTTTGTTTAATTGATGCTGAATAAAGTACGCTAAAAATCCGCCAATAATAACAGGGACAGAACAATCTAGTGGAAGATAAATACCAACGCCTACCGCTAAGACAGGTAGTCGCGTTCCAAAGCGTTTCAATGTTTCATCGATAACGATACCGATGACAGCAACAATGGAACCGACAAGAATCATCGACCATTCTAAATTATGCGCATAGATGCCTTGTGCAACAGCAGCCATTAATCCTGCTTGAGGAGCTGCTAACATTTGAGATTTATCCATTCCGATTCGCGGAAAGACGCCTCCAATGCCATAAGCGTTATAGAGTAATTCTAATATCGGTGGGATAACAAATGCCGAAACAACTACGCCAAACATTAGCATGGCTTGTTGCTTCCAGGGGGTTGCGCCGACAATTTGTCCGACTTTTAGATCTTGCATAGTGTCATTTGAAATCGCTAATGCTGCAGCAATGATAACGGTGCTGCCAATTGCTATAATGGTTCCTAATACTTCATTTCCCTGTATGCCACCAGCGAATCCAAAAAAACTTAACAAGGCCACACAGAGAATCAGCAAAGAAGACACGAGCAATCCCGAAACAGGATTATTTGTCGAGCCAATCAATCCAGCAAAATAAGACGAGATCGAACAAAAAACAAAACCGCCAACTAAGACGTATAGAGCGCAAAATGCAGCTAACAATGTTTTGAACGTGTGAGAAATTCCCGGAGTATTCGGCATGAGGGAATTTAAAATTAACAGAAAAATAGGAATAAACAACAGCCCAATTCCCCAGAAAACGTAATTGACTGGAATGTCATGCTCAGTTCGTGCTTGTATTATTTTTCCTGTAATTTTGGCTTCTCGAAGAGATCTTATTGAAGCTGCTAAGCTAGAAATGATCGGTTTTACCAGTGTCACCAGTGTCCATAAGCCACCAACCAACATGGTGCCTACGCCTAAATAACGAATATGCTGATGCCAAGCAATGCTGGCAATTTCGTTCGCTGAGCTGACATCAGGCATCCCATATATCCAGGTGATAACAGGTACACCTGCCAACCAACCAATGACAATGCCGACAAATAAACTAATCGCAACATTGATTCCGACGATATAACCTGCGGCGATGAGTGCGGGAGATAATCCGAGTCCAAATCCAAAAATAGTATGAGAGCTCTTGACCCAAAATTGAAAACTATCAGCGAGTACTTGAAATCCAGTTTGGCAAAGAGAGATGATCGCACCGACGGCACCACCTACTGTTAAGGCTTTAACGTCGGTCTTTTCTTTGTTTTCGCTGGCCTTGAGAATATTGCTGATGGCAAGTCCTTCTGGGTAGCGTAATGTCTTATCTAATAATAGTGCTCGACGAAGAGGGATAGTAAATAAGACTCCTAACGTCCCACCTAATAACGCAATAATCACGGTTTGCCAGTAATAAAAACCATTCCATGCATGCAGAATGATGAGAGAAGGTAATATGAATGCTATCCCTGCGGTTAATGCTTCGCCTACCGAAGCCATGGTTTGAACCATGGTATTTTCAAGCACATTGGGATTGCGAAAGAAGCGCAATATGCTCATTGAAATAATGGCAGCTGGGATAGAGGCAGAAATCGTCTGGCCGACTTTTAAGCCTAAATAGGCATTAGCAGCAGCTAATATGATAGTCAAAAAAGTGCCTAATACTATGACTCTAAAGGTTATTTCAGGCAACTGTTTGTGCGCTGGAACAATGGGCGACTCTGACACGAGTGACGTTTTCTCTCTTTCTGCTAACATGAATGATACCCCGCGCTTAATTTTATTTATTTTCAAAGACTTATACATGTCGAAATAAATTTGCAACTTCTTAGGATACCACATTTTGAGAATAGGTCAAAAAAGAGGCGTAAAGGAACAGGCGCTCGAATTTTATTTGTTTTTAAACCAAGCACTTAGATGCTCTTCCAATTCTCGAATACCTGTACTTTTTAGTGCAGAAAAGAGTTGGCAGGTCATGGTTGTTTCAAATTTTGTGATGAACTGAGTGACTTGAAGTAATGTCTTTTTCTTTGCGCCAAAGGCTAGTTTGTCAGACTTGTTTAATAAAATATGAACCATCAACTGCGATTGGTCAGCCCAGTGTAATAAATTTAAATCGAATTCTGTTAATGGGTGTCGTATATCCATTACCAAAATTAACCCTTTTAAACACTCGCGTTCCAATAAAAAATTACCCAATGTTTTTTGCCACTGTTGTTTGACTTTATCAGGTACTTTCGCATATCCATAACCAGGTAAATCGATGAGACGTCGATGTTCATCTAAAACAAATACGTTGATAAGCTGAGTTCGGCCGGGAGTTTTGCTCACGCGCGCCAATTTTTTATTGTGTGTTAATTGGTTGAGGACACTGGATTTACCAGCATTCGACCGTCCAACAAATGCTACCTCGATTCCCTCATCGGGAGGGAGTTGAGAAAGCTGTGCAGCACTCAATAAAAATACAGCTTTTTTGTAATCTATCTTAACTTCATTGATTTTATTCATGGATTAAAACTTCTTGTGAATTTACAATAGCCGGCTATGACAAATTCTATAATACTCGAATCACTCAATGACGCCCAGCGCGAAGCGGTTGCTGCTCCTTTATGCCATCAATTAATTTTGGCGGGCGCAGGAAGCGGCAAAACACGTGTACTTGTACATCGAATTGCTTGGTTAATACAAGTAGAAGGTTTATCGCCGTACAATATTTTAGCGGTTACCTTTACGAATAAGGCAGCTGCTGAGATGCGCGGACGCATCGAAACCTTGTTAGGGGTTTCATCAAAATCCATGTGGATTGGTACGTTTCATAGCTTGGCGCATCGTTTATTGCGTTTGCATTGGAACGAAGCTGGATTACCAGAAGGTTTTCAAATTTTAGACTCAGATGATCAATATCGTTTAGTTCGCAGAGTGCTTGCCAGTTTAGATTTAAGTGAAGACCGTTGGCCCGTGAAACAAGCGCAATGGTTTATTAATAATAAAAAAGATGAAGGCTTAGAATCACATCATCTTCCCGATTATGGTGATATCACCACGCGCACATTAATTAAAATATATCGAGCATATGAAGAAGCATGCCAGCGCGCAGGGTTGATTGACTTTGCTGACTTATTATTGAAAGCTCATAAGTTATTAGCAAATAATTCTGAATTATTAACGTATTATCAAGATCGATTTCGCTGTGTATTAGTCGATGAGTTTCAAGATACGAATGCTGTTCAATATGCATGGATACGACTGTTAGCCGGCAAAAATAATTACGTCATGATTGTGGGCGATGATGATCAATCTATTTATGGTTGGCGCGGTGCTCAAGCTGCAAATCTGCAGCGGTTCTGTAAAGATTTTCCCGCAGCCATAACAACCCGGTTAGAGCAAAACTATCGATCTACCGGAACTATTTTAAAAGCTGCCAACGCTCTAATTGAACATAATGAAGGTCGATTAGGAAAAAATCTATGGACTAGCGGAAAAGACGGCGAATTAATTACAGTTTATGCTGGATTTAATGATTTAGATGAGGCGCGTTTTTTAGCAAATCGTATTCGGGATTGGCAACGACAAGGGCATCCACTGCGTGATGTTGCGCTGCTGTATCGATCCAATGCCCAGTCACGCGTAATAGAAGAAGCGTTAATCCAATTTGGTATTCCTTATCGTATTTATGGCGGCTTACGATTTTTTGAACGGGCAGAAATTAAAGATGCGCTGGGATATTTACGTTTAATAGTCAATCGGCATGATGATACTGCTTTTGAGCGAGTAGTGAATACGCCTACGCGTGGAATAGGTGATCGTACACTGGTTGCATTGCGTGAATATGCGCAGCAACATGCCGTTTCATTGTGGCGGGCTAGTGAATTGTTGTTAGAGCAAACTGTTTTTGCAGCGCGTGCTGCGAATGCATTGCAGAGCTTTGTTAAATTGATTAATACTCTGGCGGAGGATTCGGAAAATCTTCCTTTGTATGAACAAGCCGAACATGTCATTCATAATAGTGGTTTGATCGAGCATTTTCGCAAAGAGAAAGGCGAAAAAGGACTGGCTCGTTTGGAAAACTTAGAAGAATTGGTTAATGCTGCGCGGCAATTTGATTTGACGGCTGCAACTGAAAATATGCAACCACTTCCCGCATTTTTAGCAAATTCTGCATTAGAAGCCGGCGATGGACAAGCGGATACTTTTGAAGACTGTGTTCAGTTGATGACGTTGCATTCTGCGAAAGGATTGGAATTTCCAGTGGTGTTTTTGTGCGGATGCGAAGAAGGTTTGTTTCCACATTATATGTCGTTAGAGGATCCCACGAAATTAGAAGAAGAGCGACGATTGTGTTACGTAGGTATGACGCGCGCCATGGAAAAATTGTATATGACTTATGCGGAATCAAGGCGATTACATGGCAAGGAAGTTTATCATCGACCTTCGCGTTTTTTAAAAAATATCCCCGCTGAATTTTTAGATCAAGTACGATTAAAAGCTAAAGTATCTCATTCTCAGCCAACAACGAGTTTTAAAAATCAAGACGTGCCTGACGGATTGCGCATGGGACAAACGGTAACCCATCATCAGTTTGGCCAGGGAACTGTTTTGCAATACGAGGGGCGTGGTGAACATGCGCGAATACAAGTGCGGTTTGAGAGGGTGGGTACAAAGTGGCTGATTGCGAGTTTTGTTACGCCAGAGTAAGTGTGTGGTTAAGATGAAGATGTTGATTGTCTACATGCAAAATTCATACTCCCTGAACCTTTTAAACAAAAGTTTTAGTATCAAGGAGGTGACGATAAACGTTTTATTCTACAGTCACTGATTTAGCGAGATTCCTAGGCTGATCAACATCAGTCCCTTTGAGTATGGCGACATGATAAGCTAATAACTGTAGAGGTACAGTATAAATAATAGGTGCTAGAACAGGAGCGATAGACGGCATTTCAATGACGTGAGTTGTGGGTGATGATTCATCGAGTAAATTGGCGTCGTCAGTAAAAATAAATAACTCTCCGCCGCGCGCGCGAACTTCATGTAAGTTCGATTTAATTTTGTCAATCAAGTCATCTTTGGGAGCGATGGCAATCACTGGCATGTTTTTATCAACTAATGCTAATGGCCCATGTTTTAGCTCACCTGCAGGATATCCTTCTGCGTGTATATACGAAATTTCTTTTAATTTTAACGCGCCTTCAAGAGCGATAGGATACAGCGAGCCTCGCCCTAAAAATAAAGCATGCTTTTTTTCCGCAAAATGATTGGCGAGATTCGCAATTAACGAATTTAATTTTAAAGTTGATTCAATTATTTTGGGGAGTTGATGGAGCTCAGAAATAAAGAATTTTTCTGTCTCGGCTGATAAGTGATGATGCCGTCCGAGAGAAATCATGAGCATGAATAATGAGACAAGTTGTGTTGTAAATGCTTTTGTAGATGCAACGCCAATTTCAATACCGGCACGAGTCATAAAATTCAAATCGGCTTCACGAACGAGTGAGCTTTCAGGAACATTGCAAATGGCTAATGAGCTCATATATCCCATTTTTTTCGCGAGTCGTAAAGCAGCTAGTGTATCGGCTGTTTCACCCGATTGAGATAAACAAACAAAAAGAGAATGGGGTTGCATGACTGGGCTGCGATAACGAAATTCACTTGCAACCTCAACAGTGGCTGGAATGCCCGCCAATCCTTCGATCCAGTAACGTGCTACTTGTGCTGCATGGTAGCTGGTACCGCAAGCAACGAGTTGTATATGTTTTACTTTAGAAAAGATATCCTGTGTGTTTAAGCCAAATGCGGTCTGCAATAAACTAGACTTTCCGATTCTATTTTCTAGGCAAGATGCAATCGCTTGAGGTTGTTCGTCAATTTCTTTGCTCATGAAGTGCCGATGCTCGCCGCGCTCGACGACATCGCAATTAACTTCTAATGTATGTAATTGACGTTCAATTAAATTGCCATCAGCATAAATTTTCACTGCGTCTAGTGTAACATGGGCAATGTCATTATCTTCTAAGTAATAAAATTGGTTTGAAACAGGAAATAAAGCAATAGGATCAGAAGCAATAAAGTTTTCTTTTATCCCACGCCCTACAACCAAAGGACTTCCTTGTCTAACAGCAATGAGCTCGTTTGGGGTGTGGCGTGAAATAATTCCTAATGCATAAGCACCTTCTAGTTCAGCGACAGTTGCTCTTGTTGCAGCAAGTAAATTAGGGTTTTTTTGATAGTGCGAATGAAAGAGGTGAACAACGGTTTCCGTATCTGTTTCAGAGCTAAATGTGTATCCTTCAGCAATTAATTTTTGTCGCAATATATCATGATTTTCAATGATGCCATTGTGAACTAAAGCAAATTCGTTGGAGGACATAAGAGGATGTGCGTTACATTCTGCGGGGATGCCATGTGTTGCCCAGCGTGTATGAGCAATACCTGTGTTTCCGTGTAAAGCAGATTGTGTCAGTGCTTTTTCGAGTTCTTTTACTTTTCCTTTTGCTCGCACTCTTTTTAAATCGGATTGATTATCAACGATTGCAATTCCTGCTGAATCATAGCCGCGGTATTCCAAGCGTTTCAGGCCATCAATGAGTATTCTTTCGACGTTGCGTTCTGCAACAGCGCCTACAATTCCACACATAGTTAATCTTCCTTTTTCGTTGGTCTTTGCCAGTTATCAATACTTCGTTGAGTGGCGCGACAGATGGTGAGCTGATAAGGTGGGGCATTGCGCGTAATCGTTGAGCCAGCACCTATCGTTGCGCCTTCACCAATGGTGACGGGCGCAACAAGTTGAGAGTTAGATCCAATAAAGACATTATCTTCAATAATCGTACGATGCTTGTTAACGCCATCGTAATTACATGTGATCGTGCCTGCGCCGACATTTACTTTTTTTCCAATGTCGGTATCGCCTATATAACTGAGATGATTTATTTTGCTGCCTGCGCCTATCATGCTATTTTTTATTTCAACAAAATTACCGACATGAGAATGTAAATCCAATGTTGTTCCAGGACGTATGCGAGCAAATGGCCCAATGATGCAGCCCGCTGCAATCTCAGCGCCATCTATTACGCAATTTGCTTTAATCTCAACATGGTCACCGAGAATAACATTTTTTAGTATGGAGTTTGGACCAATTGAGCAGTGCTTGCCAATTTTTACATGGCCTTCAAAGATAACATTCACGTCAATTGTTGTGTCGTTTCCGACGCTGACTTCTCCGCGAATATCAATTCGATGTGGGTCGATAATGGTAACGCCGTCACGCATTAATTTTTCAGCATGCTGGTACTGAAAATAACGTTCTAAAACGGACAGTTGGACTTTGTCATTCACGCCCAAAATTTCTTCGTGAGTCCTCACCAGCATGCTTTGAATAGGCATATTGTTTTGAGCAGCATGACCGATGATATCTGTTAAATAATATTCTTTTTGGGCATTGTTATTTTGCAACAAGGGTAAGGATTTTTTGACATAAGCCGCAGGAAGTAAATAAATGCCAGAATTGATTTCGTTCAAATAGCGTTGATGTTCGTCAGCATCTTTTTCTTCAATTACGCCAATGATGTCATTTTGCTTGTTTCGTAAAATACGACCTAAACCATGAGGATTCGGCAAATGCGCTGTGAGAATGCCAATCGAATTCGCATCTGTGGTTGCGATAAATTTTTTGAGCGTGGCGATACTAATAAGTGGGACGTCACCATATAGTACGAGAATACGATGATCATCGGGAATAAAAGGCATTGCTTGTAGTAAAGCATGGCCTGTACCGAGTTGCTCTGATTGGGGTACCCAGGTCACATTTAAATGCGCTAGCGCATGTTGAACTTTTTCACCTGCATGACCATAAATAACTAATGGTGTGAGGTGCGAGTCTAATCCGTGTGTCGTAGTGACGACGTGCTCAAGCAATGGTTTGCCGGCTAGGCAATGCAACACCTTGGGGAGCTCGGAACGCATGCGCTTACCTTGGCCGGCAGCAAGAATAACGACGCTAAGTGCCATGAATGAATCCGTATACATAATAAAAGATTAGCGGATTATACCTATTACATTTCAAGATGCGAAGGTTAACCCGAATATTTCATCATGAAATATTCGGGTTAACGTTCTGTTTTTATCCTAAACTTAGCAGTTTCATGGGCGCAGAAAGGGTATTTGATTGTCTGATGTTGTTTGTATGACGGGTTTTTTGTTGTTATTCCAAAAAGGGAAACAACAGCAGAGTTTCTCAAAGAACGTTTTTTTCGGAGCTAACAGTGTTGTTACAGGTGTAATTCTATCAGTAATGTTTTTTTCGGGTGGCTCTATTGCTATTAGATAAGGCTGGGTCGAATTATCTTTGTTAGCATGAGTTTTAGGTTTTTTTGGGGATTTCTTTTTGCCTTGATTAATGACGAGGGCTTCGGGGTTAGGAGCGTTTGCTGGCGTAGGAATAACTTCCTGGGCTGATGGCAAATCAGAAAGATAAGTATATCCTCCGATGGATTGCGCACGTTGTCTAAACAATTCTTTTTTAGGCATGATGATCTCCGAAAGCTAAAAGTAAGCACATTTTAGCATAAAGAAATCAATATTTAAACAGTTATGACAGGTTTATGACAGATTTTTCTGGCTTGGTTGCTTTTTCAAATTGGTCTAAGTGACTTAAACAAGCCTCAAGTGTTTGTGTCGCATTCGATTGAAACCATGTTTTATGCCACCAACTTGAAAAAATTCCAAAGCCTGCGTGACGATTTTCCTGATAAGAATGATGAACAAACCCGTGTTTAATCGAGAATTGGTTGTTGTAATCGAGGGCATCCACCAGTTTCAATCGGATGTCAGTTTGCATGGATTTAAAAGTTTCTTCATTGACCTCTTTTTTGGATAAGGAGCCTAATAATTCGTTTAGATAGCTTCTGACGTTTTTCATATTGTTTTGTCTCTCTGTTAATAGGGCAGGGTTGTGCCAGTCAGACCAGTACCCTTTGCCTATATAAGCGGTTAGCTTTCCAGCGAGAGTCGATAATAATGCCGCCATTTGCCGTCTTAGCTCAAGGTTCGATCCTGTCATGATGCTCTCCTTTTTAAAATGGGTATAGAAGAGTTTATGCATGATTTATTAAGGGTAGATTAAGTGAAATAATCCTGATTTTTATGGTCACACTATCGTCAATTTTTGTATAATTGCCTTGAGTTTTGCATGTTGCATAATCCCTGTATCAATGCATAAAAATGCAGAGTTTTCATACTTATCAGAAATGGCATTAATCATTAATGACATTTCATTAATGGGTTTAACCTGGCCGCTTTCGTCAAGTACATAAATGGGATCATCTTCGATGCTGTAAGATTGATGCGGATTTTTAATAATGGCTATTTGCCAATCTTGAATAGATTTGTTTTGGTTTTTAAATTCAGTCAGTATTTGTTCTGCTAGTTGAGTATCGAGATTCTCCAGGCGTATCACTTTAGGAGTTTGTCGATGCTGAATTCGTTGCGCAAGTAGTGCTGCGGGATGATTGATGTTCATGTCGGAAAGTTCTTTCATCACAGCAAAAATATCATAATCAAGAAGTTCTCGGTAATTTTTATAATTTTCAGATAAGAATTGTTGCTTGTGTCTCTCAGCATTTTTCGTATCTTTAATGATTTCATTAAATGCATTTGCTTGCAGTAAAAATTTACCTAAGCGAGTGTTTTTAATAGATTCGTAAGTCGAGAAATCTGCGATGCTTTCGGCGAGATTAACTAATAATTGAATCAGAAAAAATTCAAGCGCTAATTTTTTTTGATAATGATAAATATTGCGAGTCATTAAGCGTCTCGCCATTAGATAATGTTCGACAACACCTACCCCTTTGTGTGTAATGCCCAAGCGCTCACCTTGAGGGGAATTGACGATAATCATGCAATTGATCATCCAACGAAAATCGTATTGCCCATAGGTTACGCCACAAAAATGACTATCTCGTAATAAATAATCCAATCGATCAGAATCCAATTGTGAAGAAACAATATCAGCTAACCGTTTTTCGACTGAAGATTTATGCATAATCATGTCTGCAATTTGTCTGAATTTTTCTTCGTTCAGTGGAAAGCGCGGGTTGCGTCGATTGTAAATTGCAAAAAATTCAGGTGTAGAATAATCAGCGAGGAAAAGTGGTGTCCATGCCTCATGTCGAATCATCTTATTATGAAAAATATCTTCGAATGTATGCGAAAAAGGCCCGTGACCAATGTCATGCAACAAGCAGGCAATGATGACCAATTGACGTTCTTCATCAGGCAATCCAACTTTACGAGAAATTTGACTAGCGACATAGCTGCAGCCTAGACAGTGATTAAAACGTGTATGCACTGCGCCAGGAAAAATATAATCACCCATGCCCAATTGTTTGATATGACGTAGGCGCTGAAAATTAGGGCTATCGATAAACGGTTTGATCCAGTTGTCTTCTTCCGTTGTGAATTGCATAGTTCCATGGACGGGATCTTTAATCACATGAAAAATATTTTGAGTTATCATAATGGCGTCTGCTGGGGGTGAGTTGAGTTCGATTTTAAACCTTACTCAAGCCAAGATCTATAAAATAATGCAAAATTGGGGTTCAAGTGTTTCATCGTCCTCTTCTTCTTGCTTTTTGGTTTCCTGCCTTTCTGTTTTTGGAAACGTAAAAAATTGATAAGAGTTCAGCGTGGGATGTATGGGCTCATTTTTTTTGGCAAGTGCTTCTGAGTGAGCGTGGAGGTTTTTGATGATAGTTGTCAGATGTGCAATCTCGACGAATGAAAAATTATGTAGATTGTGTTGTAAAAGATCTTGTAGTTGTTGATGGTGCAAAGCTAATTGATCCCAGACAGAATTGCTAATAAGGCTAATATTTTTGATTTTGATCAAGAGTAAAAGACAAGAAAGCCAAGATTTTTGCCTAGACGCCAGGCCCAAAGGAGAAACTTTTTTATTTGAAAAGTGCAAGGGGTTCGCATGGCTATCTAGCAATAATTTGATGCTGGAAAATTTATCTTTTCTAATTGCTGAATATAGAGATGTCTCGCCAGCATTGTTTTGAATATCAATTTTAAATTTTGGATGGGATAGCAACAGCGTAATGATATGATCGTGACCATGTTGCGCAGTATCATGCAATAATGTATTTCCATTCTGATCGGCTATTTGTGGATTTTCATGATATTTTAAGAGAATTTTCGTAATTTCATAATAACCCTGTTCGCAGGCTATGGACAATGCGTTAAGGATTCTTGGATTTTCTCGATCTGTTTTTGCGATTTTTTCAACAAGAATATTTACCATCTCAACATCATTGTTTTTAGATGCTAAAAAAAGTGAATCTGTGCCAGACGCGTCTTCGCGGAAAATTTTTGAGGTGGAATTTGTTAATAGTTGAACGATGGCTTTTTTATCGATTGCGTATTGATTTGTATTTTTGGAATTTGGACTATCCATAATATTAAAAAGAAGCGGAAATTTGTGGAGAGGAGTGGGTTTGGATTGAATAAAAAGTCGATTAATGATTTCATTTTGCAGTGAGCTTATATTATTTTTTATTATTACTGCTTTTCCAGAGAGATAGTTGGCATCGTATAGGTGATATTCGTTATTGCGACAAAAGATGCCGATGGTATGGTCTTGGTCAGATATGCAGATCATTTTTTCCGGCAGCACTGTTAGCTCAAGAATTTGTGTAAGATCTCGATAATTGAAGACGGCTGAAAAAGACATTTTTTTAGGAAATTCCAACAACTTATCAACATCGAATTGATTGATATCTGATAAGTATTCAGTAGAATTTTGTAGCCATTCGATATGCGATAAAAATCTTTCTATGCATGTTTCTAAAAAAGTAAAATCAGACTCATTACATAAAATAAATTCTTTTATAAATTCATAAAAATTATTTTCATCATGTTCAGACATCCTTTGCAGCCAAAGTAATGTTAACCCATGGCAGTAACCCTCTTCCGAAATTGATTTTCTGTTTTTTGATTTCAGATAGACATTCAATTTTTTGATGAGCGCATTCTGATTGAAAGATGGCATAGGCAACTCCTGTAACCCTAGTGGCTTTCTAAGCTATCGAGCTTAGGCCACAATGCTTAACGCAATCTTAAGCCTTGAGTGAAAATCGTTTTAAAGGTTGATAGTGAGAACTATGCAGATTGGGGACGCTTTGAAAAAGAATGACTTCATTGACGACGATTTCTTCGCTGAAAGGGTGATAGTGAGAAGTGAAAACAGCATGGTGTTTAAATTTACCCAATGTTACATGGGGATGAAATGCGCGCTGCTCTGTTGGGTAGCCAGTAGCTTGAATGGCAACTTTTAACTGCGTCACTAATTGGAGTAATTGTTCTGTTAACGATACTTTTAAAGAAATAAATTTAGGGTGCTTGGTGGAGGGAAAAAGTTCGACAGGCCCTATCAGCAAATTAAAAATGGATATCTCATTTAGAGCATGACTTATCTGCTCGCATAAGTGGCTGATGTCGTTGCTAGCAACAGTGCCTAGAAATTGTAGTGTGATGTGTGACTTTTTTGGGTCCATCCAGTGAATAGCTTCCGTATTTTGATAAATATCGCTAAGATCTGCTATTGTTTGGCCAATATGATTTTTTGTGGCTACTGAGAAGTCAATTGCAAAAAACAGTCTAAGGTGTGTTGCTGCGATACTCATCATAATTCCTTTCAAGAGTCTCTGGTGATTGATGCGCCAATTGATTAAGATGTAACTTTTGTTTGCCGCCCTCAAGGATTTTTATTATGGTAAAAAAACGTGGACTTGGTAAGTCTTTAGATGCATTACTCGTTGGATCCTATTCGGCAACGGCTGAATCATCTTCAGAAACATCGACAGAAAGTTTAACAAAATTGTCTGTTGATAAAGTTCAGCGGGGTAAGTATCAACCGCGTCGAGGGATGAATTCTGAAGCATTAGAGGAATTAGCAAGTTCTATTCGTGCCCAAGGTATTATCCAACCGATTGTCGTGCGTAAGGTTGACAGTGATCGTTACGAAATTATTGCCGGAGAGCGACGCTGGCGTGCGGCCCAACTGGCTGGATTAACTGAAATTCCCGTGATTATTCGCGATATTCCTGACGAAGCAGCGGTCGCAATTGCTCTTATCGAAAATATTCAGCGCGAAAGTTTAAATCCTATTGAGGAATCGATGGCATTACAACGGTTGTTAGCTGAATTTTCAATGACGCATCAACAAGTTGCTGATGCAGTCGGTAAATCAAGGGCAACGGTAACTAATTTGCTGCGCTTATTGGCACTGAACGACGAAGTAAAAGCAATGTTGGAGCAGGGCGATATCGAAATGGGGCATGCTCGGGCATTATTAACACTGACAGAGAGCTTGCAGATCGAGGCGGCTGGTATGATCATCGCAAAAGGATTATCGGTGCGTGAAACAGAAGAATTGGTGCGTCGTTTACAATTACCCGCAAGCTTGACCCAGGCTGTTCCGAGGCCGGTTGACCCCGATATTAAACGACTACAACAAGAAATCACGCATCGTATTCGCCTTCCTGTTTCGATTCATTGTAATGCAAAGGGAAAAGGAAAGGTCGTGATCCAGTACGGTAATATTACGGAATTGGACAAGTTATTAGAATATTTTCAGGCAGACTAATGCGTTAGGTGAGACCTAAAAATGACAGAAATTCATCACTTATGTGAATTTTATGTTAATTTTAAATGCAACTTAGTTCTATATACCTGTGTAATCAAATTATTAGTTCATAAAAATTCAGACTCAGATTGCAGTACTATCAAAAAGTCTTTATACTCCGCCCCAGTCTCCGAATAGGTAAAGATGCGGAGTGACATGTTAACTACCCAGGATTCAACTAAAAACAGCGCCATCAAGATGGTTTTATGGCAAATTTGCTTATGTATTGTTTATGCCGGAGTGTTGTGTTTAGCGGCAGGAATGCAAAGCGGATGGTCAGCTTTGTTGGGTGGTATGTCATATTGTCTGCCGAATTTTTTATTTGTGCGTAGAGTCTTTGCCCAGACTACCGCCAGAGCAGCCACGCAATTTGTTATTCGTTTTATGGTTGGCGAAGTTGCCAAGCTGTTTTCGAGCGCTGTGATATTTGTTCTCGTTATTAAGTATTTCGCAGTGAAAACAATTCCTGCGCTGAGTGGCTACATAGTCGTTATTATCGGATTTTGGTTTATTTCAATGTTGTTTATGTTGCGCGAAGGAAAAGTGAGTCAATGAGTACACAAGCAATGACAACAGCTGAATATGTTCAGCACCACTTGAATCATTTGACGTTAGGTTTAAAAACGTTTTCGTTTGGAAGCAATGGCTTTTGGACGATGAATCTAGATACTGTGTTGATTTCATTATTCATGGGGCTTTTAATTGTCGCTTTAATGCGTTTGGTTGCTGTGCGTGCCACAGCAGGTGTCCCAGGGAAGTTGCAGAATTTTGTTGAGATAGTCATAGCTTTTGTACAAAAATCCGTAACAGATACGTTTCATGGCAACAGTAAACTGATCGCACCATTGGCGCTGACAATTTTTGCTTGGGTGTTCATGATGAATGTCATGGACTTATTGCCCATCGACGTATTGCCAAGAACACTGGAATTAGTCGGCTTCGAGCATTTTAAGAGTGTGCCTACAGCGGATCCTAACATGGCATTTGCGATGTCGCTTTCAGTCTTTGGGCTAATCATTTTTTATAATTGCAGAATGAAAGGTTGGTCTTTAGTAAAAGAAATTTGTACTCAACCATTTGGCATTTATTTATTGCCTATTAATGTGTTTTTTCGATTGATAGAAGAGTTTGTTAAGCCATTGTCATTAGCGTTGCGGCTTTTTGGGAATATGTTTGCGGGTGAGCTCATATTTATTTTGATTGCATTGTTGCCATGGTGGTCACAGTGGTTGCCTGGCGGTGTTTGGTCGATTTTCCATATTTTAATTATTACACTGCAAGCGTTTATTTTTATGATATTGACGATTGTCTATTTAAGTATGGCGCACGATTCGCATTAATCGTGTTTTGATTGTTAGTTATTTATCTGGAGGCGTAAGATGGAAATTGCAAGTTTAGTCGCACAAGTGCAAGGTTTCTCAGCTGTTGCAGCAGGGCTGTTGATTGGTTTGGCGGCACTAGGTACGGCTATCGGGTTCGGTGTTCTCGGTGGTAAGTTTCTCGAAGGTGTGGCACGTCAACCTGAATTAACTGCCATGTTGATGATGCGCATGTTTTTAGTGGCTGCGTTGGTCGATGCGTTTGCGGCTATTTCTATTGCAATGGGTTTATATTTATTCTTCGCAAACAATCCATTCTTGGGCGCAGTGATGAATGCTGCAAAACCAGCGGTTGGTGCGTAAGTTAGCACATAATTAAGTAAAGCGAGAGGGTTTAGGATGGAGATTAATGCAACCTTATTTGGCCAGCTAATCACCTTTTGGCTTTTGGTATGGTTCACGATGAAGTATGTGTGGCCGCCTATTACCAAAGCCATGAATGAGCGTGAAAAGAAAATTGCAGCTGGATTAGAAGCTTCAGAGCGCAGCAAGCGAGAGCTCGAGCTTGCTGAACATAAAGCATTAGATATTATCAAAGAAGCTAAACAAAATGCTGTCATGATTGTAGATCAAGCACATAAACGTTCTGTACAACTTGTTGACGAAGCAAAAGAGATCGCTCGCGAAGAAAGTAAACGTATTCTAGAGCAGGCAAATGAAGAATTTGCCCGAGAAGTTAGTCAAACGAAAGAAGAGCTTAGAAAACGATTAGCAGGATTGGCGATAGCCGGTGCAGAAAAAGTGATACAGCGAAACTTAGATGCGAATACACAAGCAACATTATTAAGCGAATTTGCAGCAGAGTTATGAGAGCTATTTGCAGGCACGCTTGACGTATTAGAAAAATGGATTCTTGTTCTCACTAGCATGACATTATTTTAGAAGAATAAACGGACAAAAACATGAGTACAATTGCAAGACCTTATGCGGTAGCAGCTTATGAATTTGCCTCAACAGCAAATGATCTTTCGGCATGGGAAAACATGTTGGAAGTAGCGGCTTACATCGCAGAAGATTCATCAGTTAAGCAATTATTACGAAATCCTTCGATAACGGTGGAGAAAGTAAAAGAGTTATTTTGTGGAATTTTAAAACCTTTACTAAACGAAGAAAGAAAAAATTTTATTTGGTTGTTATCGGTCAATATGCGCTTAGGTGCATTGCCAGAAATCGCAAAACTATTCAAAGATTCACTTGCTGCAGAACAAAAAACAATTTCTGCGGCAGTCTTCTCAGCGGTTCCTCTGAATGAAGACTATCAACAAAAACTTTCAAAAGCGCTGGCTGTACGTTTCAAACGTCAAGTCGAATTATGTTATGAAGTGGATCCTTCTCTTTTGGGCGGCGTTATCATACGTGCCGGGGATAAGGTCATTGATGGTTCCGTGCGCGGCAGATTATCTCGATTACTAGACTCTTTTTAAGGTAAAGAACTATGCAACATATGCAACTTAATCCATCAGAAATCAGTGAGCTCATTAAGCAACGTATTGAGAAATTTAATATCACTGCGGAGGCGCGTACTGAAGGTACCATCGTCAGTTTAAAAGATGGCATTGTTCGTGTGCATGGCCTAGATGATGTTATGCAGGGTGAAATGTTAGATTTCGGTAATAATACCTACGGAATGGCATTAAACTTAGAGCGTGACTCGGTTGGTGCTGTTGTTTTAGGTAGAACTGACCTGTTGGCAGAAGGACAAACTGTAAAATGTACGGGACGCATTTTAGAAGTACCTGTAGGTGAGGCGTTATTAGGACGAGTTGTCGATGCATTGGGAAATCCTATTGATGGCAAAGGTCCAATTGAAACGGAATTTAGTTCTCCCGTTGAAAAAGTTGCGCCGGGTGTCATCTACAGACAACCTGTTACGCAACCATTACAAACCGGATTAAAATCGATTGATGCTATGGTTCCAATTGGTCGCGGACAGCGAGAATTAATTATTGGTGACAGACAAACCGGAAAAACAGCAATAGCGATTGATACAATCATTAATCAACGCGGTACTGGCGTGAAATGTATTTATGTGGCTATCGGTCAAAAAGCATCATCCGTTGCTGCTGTAGTGCGTAAATTGGAAGATCATAAAGCATTAGCACATACCATTGTTGTGGTAGCTTCCGCAGCAGAAGCGGCAGCACTGCAATTTGTTGCGCCCTATGCAGGTTGTGCGATGGGAGAATATTTCCGTGATAAAGGCGAAGATGCTCTTATTGTGTATGATGATCTGACAAAACAAGCTTGGGCTTATCGTCAAATATCATTGTTATTGCGCAGACCCCCAGGTCGTGAAGCATATCCAGGTGATATTTTTTATTTACATTCTCGTCTGCTAGAGCGTGCAGCACGCGTTAATGCTCTTTATGTAGAACAAATGACGAAAGGAAAAGTGAAGGGTAAAACCGGTTCATTAACGGCATTGCCTGTAATTGAAACACAAGCTGGAGACGTATCTGCATTCGTATCAACTAACGTGATTTCGATTACTGATGGACAAATCTTTTTAGAAAGCAATTTATTTAATTCTGGGGTACGCCCAGCAATTAATGCCGGATTATCCGTGTCACGTGTAGGTGGTGCAGCGCAAACAAAATCCATTAAGAAGCTGGGCGGTGGTGTGCGCTTAGCACTAGCGCAATATCGTGAACTTGCTGCGTTTTCACAATTTGCATCCGATTTAGATGAGACCACACGTAAACAATTAGAACGTGGTCAACGTATCATGGAAATCATGAAGCAAAAGCAATATTCACCTATGTCTGTAGGTGAAATGTCTCTGGTTTTATTTACAGTAGACCAAGGATTTTTAGACGATGTTGCATTAACAAAAATTGCCAGCTTTGAACACTCTTTACTAGGGTATGTACGAAGTCATCACGGTGATTTTTTAACTAAGCTTAACTCCGGTGATTATAACGATGAAGCTGCCAAAACGTTAAGAGGTATTCTTGAATCCTTTAAAAAAACACAAAGCTGGTAAAAGGTAAGCGTAGATGGCCATAGCAAAAGAAGTTCGTACGAAAATTCAAAGTATTAAGAATACGCAAAAAATTACGCGTGCGATGGAAATGGTTGCGGCCAGTAAAATGCGTAAAGCACAAGAACGTATGCAGCGCGCTAAACCTTATGCCAAGAAAATTTTGCAAGTCATTAGTCATTTAGCAAAAGCCCATTCAGAATGCCATCATCCGTATTTAGTTTCTCGTCCAATCCAGCGGGTGGGATATATTGTTGTGACGACAGATAGAGGTTTGTGTGGTGGATTAAATACGAATTTGCTAAAAACTGTCATTAATAACATGAAAGAATGGAAAAATAAAAATGCTGAAATTTCCATCTGTTTAGTGGGTGGTAAAGGCGGTGCTTTTTTCAAAAGAATAGGTGGTAAAGTATTGGGTCACGTAGAGCATTTGGGTGATGCTCCACAAGTGACAGATTTTATCGGTGTCGTTAAAATAATGTTAGATGCTTATTTAGAAAATCGTATTGATACATTATTTTTATGCTCTAACGAATTTATTAATACGATGAGCCAGCAGCCTACTATTCAACAAATGTTACCTGTCGTCCCTTCTGAAGATGTTAAATTACAACATCATTGGGACTATCTTTACGAACCTGACAATGCCAGAGTTTTGCTAGATCAATTACTGACTCGCTATATTGAAGCACAAGTGTATCGGGGTGTTATTGAAAATATTGCCAGCGAACAAGCAGCTAGAATGGTTGCAATGAAGAGTGCAACGGATAATGCAGCCGAATTAATATCGGATCTGCAATTGATTTATAACAAAGCCAGACAATCAGCAATTACTCAAGAATTAACAGAGATTGTTGCTGGTGCGGCGGTGGTATAGGCAACTCATCCCTCTGTATAAAGGAGTATTGTTCGTAAATTAGTTTTTTACTTCTCCCCTTGTGGGAGAAGGTGCCCGGAGGGCGGATGAGGGGTGCTTGGCATAGAAAACCCCCTCACCCGCCGCTACGCGTCGACCTCTCCCACAAGGGGAGAGGTCAGAGCGATTTATACAACAGCGCGATCGGGGATAAATTTCTCCTAACCTTAGAGATGGATTATTTAAAAGAAAGAATTTAATTTTTAACAGAGGTAAGAACGAATGAGTGTTGGACGAGTAGCGGAAATTATTGGTGCAGTCGTTGACGTTGAGTTTCCTCGTGATGCTGTGCCTAAAATTTATGATGCATTAAAAGTTGATAATGAGAATTTAATTTTAGAAGTTCAACAGCAATTAGGTGATGGAATCGTTCGTGCGATTGCAATGGGAACGACAGACGGATTGAGCAGGGGATTAACGGTTTCAAACACAGGCGAGCCTATTTCGGTTCCAGTCGGTAAAGAGACGCTTGGCCGAATTATGGATGTATTAGGTAATCCAATCGATGAGGCTGGCCCAATTAGTTCCGAACTACGGTTACCCATTCATCGTGCTGCACCTTCTTTTGCTGAGCAAGCTGCTTCTGAAGAATTATTAGAAACAGGAATTAAGGTAATCGATTTAGTTTGTCCTTTCGCCAAAGGTGGAAAAGTCGGCTTGTTTGGCGGTGCTGGCGTAGGCAAGACTGTCAACATGATGGAATTAATTCGTAATATTGCGTTAGAGCACAGTGGTTACTCCGTATTTGCAGGTGTGGGCGAACGTACTCGTGAAGGGAATGACTTTTATTTAGAAATGAAAGAATCCAAAGTATTGGATAAGGTATCTCTCGTTTATGGCCAGATGAATGAACCGCCAGGCAATCGTTTACGTGTTGCATTAACAGGATTGACTATTGCAGAAAGCTTTCGTGATGAAGGTCGTGATGTGTTGCTCTTTATTGACAATATTTATCGTTATACTCTGGCGGGTGTTGAGGTGTCGGCATTATTGGGTCGTATCCCATCTGCTGTAGGTTATCAGCCAACGCTGGCGGAAGAAATGGGAACATTGCAAGAACGCATTACATCTACCAAGAAAGGATCGATTACATCGGTTCAAGCGGTTTATGTACCTGCGGATGACTTAACGGATCCTTCTCCTGCAACGACTTTTGCTCACTTAGATGCAACAGTGGTATTGTCACGACAAATTGCTGAGTTAGGAATTTATCCTGCGATTGATCCGCTTGATTCAACAAGTCGTCAATTAGATCCTTTAATCGTAGGGCAAGAACATTATGATACTGCGTTAGCGGTTCAAAAAACGTTACAACGTTACAAGGAATTAAAAGATATTATCGCCATTTTAGGTATGGATGAATTATCTGAAGAAGATAGATTAACTGTAACGAGAGCGCGTAAAATTCAGCGTTTCTTATCGCAGCCATTCTTTGTTGCGGAAATCTTTACAGGAACTCCAGGTAGATATGTTCCAATAAAAGAAACGATTCGTGGCTTCAGAGGCATTGTTGAGGGTGAATATGATCACTTACCTGAGCAAGCATTCTATATGGTAGGCTCTATCGAAGAAGCTGTGGAAAAAGCCAAAACACTTTAAACTAAAATTATAATGAACTAACTATGATGACTCCTACGATGCGTCTTGATATTGTGAGTGCCGAAAAAGAAATATTTTCTGGCGAAGTTGAAGCGGTTGCTGTAGCGGGTGTTTTGGGAGAATTAGGCATTTATCCTGGACATGCACCTTTATTAACTGCGCTCAAGCCTGGAAATATTAAAGCGATTCTCGCGGATAAGCATGAGGAAGTTTTTTACGTTTCAAGCGGTATGTTAGAAGTTCAACCTTTTATTGTGACTGTACTTGCCGATACTGCATTGCGGGCAGCTGATATTGATGAAGCTGCTGCTCTTGAAGCAAAAGAAACGGCAGAGAAAAAATTAGCAATTCAACAAGATCAAATGGATTTTGCAAAAGCGACGGCTGAGCTTGCAGAAGCCATTGCTCAAATCCGGGCGATACAGAAAATGAAAGAGCGCTTAAAAAAGTAAGGAACGTACCCGTTCCTAAGATCCATTGAACATTATAGATAACAAAGGGAGTTGTTATGACCATGGTCTCTTCCAAGGTTCATCATACAGGCTTTGATCGTCTGTGTCGTTATGCGGAAATTCTTCGTTTCGGTGATGTTCATATTAAGTTTGATCATCACACAGGTCTGCGAGCCATTGTTGCCATTCATAATTTAAAACGTGGACCAGCGATTGGTGGATGCCGACTTGCTCCCTATGCAACAACAGATGATGCATTGGAAGATGCGTTGCGTTTAGCGCGAATGATGAGTTTCAAAGCCGCCATCAATAATCTTCCTCATGGCGGAGCAAAATCTGTCATCATGATGCCAAAAGTGATTCATGATCGCGAAGCTTTTTTTGAAACGTTCGGAAGTTTTGTGAATGAATTAGGTGGTCGATATATAACTGCAGTAGACAGCGGAACGGGTGCTGTCGATATGGATGTGATTGCCCGTAAAACTAAATTTGTAACCTGTACAACGCTATCCGGTAATGCAGGTGATCCTTCTCCTCTCACGGCGCTCGGTGTAAGACGTGCAATCGAAGCTGCGGTCAAATTTAAATTAGGTCGCGACACAGTAGACGGTGTTCATGTCGCCATTCAGGGCGCTGGACACGTTGGTTATTACCTTGCGCAAGAATTAAAAAAATTGGGCGCGCGATTAACAGTGTGTGATGTGAATCCGAAATCGCTACAACGTTGTGTTGATGAATTTGATGCATCAACGTGTGCTCCTGATGAGATTTATGACATTAAGGCTGATGTTTTTGCTCCGTGTGCATTAGGTTCCGTTTTAAATTTGGCGAATATAAAAAGACTGAATGTTAAAATTGTGGCGGGTTCTGCAAATAATCAACTCGCTCATCATAAACATGGCATGGCATTACACGAGCGCGGCATTCTTTACGCGCCAGATTTTTTAATTAATGCGGGCGGATTGATTCACGTAGCGGTTATTTATGATCACGCTGACATGGATACAGCTCAGAAACAAATTAGCGATATCTATTACACAGTCACGGATATTTTTGAAAGAGCAAAACGAGAAAATCTTCCTACGAATGAAATAGCAGAATCGATTGCTTTATCGAGATTAATCAAAGCGCCACAATTTGATTGTGAGAGCCAATAAAGCACAGTTGCTATTCATGAGACAGCCTGCTATACTACAAATGTAGCAAATTAGAACTTTTGTAGGTGAGAATTATGGGTGTCCCAATCCGAATTGATGAAATGATTTATAACGAAGCCAAGAAGGTAGCTAGCGCTGAACGTCGTTCAATTCCAAGCCAAATAGAATTTTGGGCGATGATAGGAAAATGTGCTTTAGATAATCCAGATCTTCCTATTGAATTTGTGAAAGACCTCTTAATTTCAAAG